>ENA-USUG01001696-USUG01001696.1-human-gut-metagenome-genome-assembly--contig:-NODE-1696-length-36173-cov-8.987506_pt1 | contig 36173 bp, 57 predicted proteins | sample MGYA00250059_ERZ773394 | MGnify/ENA primary metagenome ERZ773394 (study PRJEB29103, sample SAMN06111957) | human gut metagenome | biome: human gut; feature: ankylosing spondylitis patient; material... | reverse complement strand
TGCGCGCTGTCGCTGACTCCTGCGGTGGTCGGATCGATAAAGACCGCCAGTACCGCCAGCACCACCGTCACAAGCTGCACCGGGTTTTTCAGCACGTCCACAATGTACCCGCCCAGGCTGTCCCAGCTCACAAACTGCTGCGGATCCACGCCAAGCGCCGCAATCACGACAGACGCAATACCAACCCAAAACCACGGGTTCTTTAATCTTACGGGAATATTCACCTTAACCTTCATTGCGCACCTCGATGTGATCTCCCACCACATCAAACACATAACCGGCGATATACAGAGTGGCAGAAGGATCGTGTTCCCCAATGCCAAAGCCCGTGTCATAGTCCAGCTTGCCCGCTGTGACGCGCATCTTCTCCGGTGTGCCCACGCCGTGGCTCATACAGCCCCAGCCCGTGGTGCCCTCCGGCGTGCCGTCCGAGTGCGTCTGCGCCATCTCCGCGCCGGTGATTGCATTCTTCATCGGATCCAGCTGCAGACCCACCGTGCACTCCGCCAGTCTCTTGTTGGCCTCTTCAAGTGTGATATCGCCTTTGCTGTAGCTCAAAATAATCTCAGTTGTTTTCATTAATATGTTCCTCCTATGTAAAATATTTTGGAAATACCCGCTGCAACGGGCATTGTTCCCGTCAATCCACTTCCGCTTTCAAATCGCGGATATCGTGCTGTACTTCTACCATTTGCCCTTCCAGTTTACAGGTACGCTCTATCAGCCGGTTATGCGCATCCACCTTTTTCTCAAGCTGCTCAATCCGGTAGATCGTCAACCGGTTGCTTACCCAAATCCCTCCCAGCGTCCCGCTCAGGGTACCGATCAGGCTCATCCCGGCCACGGCCAGCATGGTCCAGTCCGTACAGATCACCGCCTCTCTTCAGTTCTGTTTTTTCAGCAGTCCCATCAGTTCTGTATACTGCTCTTCGCTCAGCTGGTCCAAAAGATACAGTTTTCCGATTTTCTCAGCCAGCCCATCGGTTCGCCCCTTTTCGATGAGTTTCCTGCACATTTCATACACAGCTCGTCCCTCCTTTCCTTAAAGCCCAAATTCCAGTTGTGCAAGCCGAATCTCGTGGTCAATGGATGTTTCCATAAGTAAGCTTTCCATATCAGCCTGCGCCGGTTCCGGTTCTGCCTGCGCCGCACTCCACGCTTCCCACGCTTCCATATTCGGCTCCACCAGCGTTCCGATCTCGCCCGTTTCCTCATCCTCAATCCGCTGGATGGTCACAAAGCCATTGTAAGCAAGAAAGGTTTCCGCCTGTTCCTCCGTCAGCTCGATGGCCCCGCGAAACGGCGTGCTCTGGAAGTTGGAATACCCGCCGTCCGCGTTCTTTTTCGGGTTCAAATAATACATGCTGTCCCTCCTTTATCCGATGGCGAAATATCGGTATTCAACACCGGAGCCGTTCATTTGTGCGCTAACATCTGCGGGCGAATACCAGCGCATGTCTGTTCCATTGGGGGGAAGAACGGTGATAGGGTATGTATAATACCACTGGCCATTCGATCCCGCCGGTTTGTAGCTGAATCCCATATCTTTACTTAACCATGCGATTGCATTCGGGGCATTTCCACCGCTATGTGCCCAAAAAATGAGGATCAGTTGCGGTACAAAATCAAGCGTCAGCGAATTCGGATTGCTCGGCCCATACTTCCCGGTTCCGGTATAGCTGCCCGTGGCGATCTTTGTGCCGCCCAGCAGGTTGTCCAGCCCGAACGGTTGTCCCAGGTATTGATATTCATAGCCTCCCGAAATACCGCTGTCCGGGTATGCGCCGCGGTCGTTCGACTGCAGATATTCCCAATCGCCTATTTCTGTTGCTATAGAAGTTTCCTTGGTTTGGATAGTGACTTTATACATTTTCCCAGAACTGGAACCGCTGTAGTCGCGGGAGCTTCTTGTTGCCTGTGTCCCCGGTTCTACATACCGTATCTCGTCATGTACCGGATTCTTAAAATATTTCCCGGCCAGCACATTTGCATTTGTGTATTTACTGTAGCTAACGTCCACCGTAGTAGGATGATCCAGTTCAATCCTATTGGTTGCCGCGTCTACATGCGCACTTTCCGAATATGAAATGGTAACGCCTGCGGTCGTTGACGGTTGGTCACTCAAATCGACCGCAGCATAGGAATTGGCAATCTCGATTTCTTGCAAAATGGTTCTTCTTTTCCACCAATGTTGCGTATAGCGATCCAGCATCGTGCCTCCCGGCATCCGCACGCATTCCGCCAGCGTCTGCGGGAACTGCACGCGCCCGCCTTTGCTCAGCAGGGCAATGTCAAAGGGAGTCCCTGCCGCCGGGAAATCCGCCGCCGCTTTGGTGTAGGTCCATGTCCGCGTCACGCTCACTCCGGAGCACTCCGCTTTAATCACCGCCGTTCCGCTGCCCGTGGGCAGATCCATAACGGAAATCCGCTGCTGGGCGCCGCTCACCGGCTGGAACGTCCGCAGCACCGTACCGTTGACCGTCTCTGTCACCGTGATCGGCTCGCTGGTGCTCGTCATGGCGGTATACACAATATCCCCTGTCAGTGTCCCCAGATCGCCGTCCTCGCCGCTGATGGTGCAGGTGGATGCCAGGACAACGGTAACCGCAGCGCTGGTGGTATAGTCGCCGTACACGCCGGAAGCTCCCGCCTTGACGCGGTACTGCACCGTGCTCCATGCTCCTGCTGTGTCGGTATAGCTTAGTTCCGCGCCGGAATACACCTGTGTCCATGCCCCGCTGTCCGCGCTGCGCTCCAAAACGTAAGCATCCGCGCCATCGACTGCCGTCCAGCTGACGGGTAGCGTATTGTCCTGCATGGTTGTATCGGGAACTGCGATGCTATCCGGAGCCAGAGGCGGCGCTATGATAACGCCATCGTCAGAAACAGTAAGCGTACTCGGAAGCTGAAATACCGGCCTCGCAGGAAACGCATACGTTACATCCGCCTCATAGGCAGTACTAATATCCTTCGCGCATCTCCACGCAGAAGTTGTTAAATTATATCGTGGGGAGCGCGTCCATTCGTTTTCGCGCGTACTCAGCAACTCGTCCGCAATAGGTAGAATCTCCCCTTCGGTCATCATCCTGTCCGCACTAATACCGTATTCCGTCCCGGATAGTATAAATATATCGCGGCTAAGTGGAACAGTCTTTCTGCTGCCATTTCCTTCCGTATAATAAAATTGTGTTTCCGTAATCTGCGCTTGAATCGATGGATCTAATTTATTCTTATAATCATTGTTCATCCATCGGTCTATCGTACTGTCTGCATAGGCGTTTTCCCGAATATTGTTCCATACAATATCTGTCGGCCAGGGTTCCGCCCGCGCAAGCAGAGTTCTGCCAGTACCGTTCAAGCCGCTTTCGTAGTCATGCTTTGCAACATAAAAATCCACCAGTGCGCCGCTCTCTTTCAACTTCACAATGGCTTTTTCAGCCTCCGCACTCAATAATTTCGCCATCTTGCATCCCTCCCTCAGTTGTAGGCTCGCAGCGCCCGGGCGCTGACCATACTGCCCTGCACTGCACTCACCGCAGCGCGGATATCCGCATGGGCCTGCGCGCTGGTATTGTGCGCCGCCACCGCCGCATCCGCCGTGCCGGATGGATCGTAGTCCATTGCGGGCAGCTGCGCAGACGGAACCTTTCCGGCTCCATCCAGCGTGGCTACCCCGCCGGCCGCCCCCTTTTCGCTGGCAGGAATCGCACCTATATCGCCCGGCGTGAGATCTCCCACATCTTCGGACGTCGCCAAACCTTCAAAAGCATCGCTGATCGTGTTGACGGCCTCCTGCGCGGCGTTGACCTGCTCCATAAGGTAGTTATAGCCATGCTGCCGGCTCAGGCCCACCTCTGCGCCCGTGGGGGCTACCGTCTGCCCAGTCTGCCATGCCTCCGGCAGATCCGCGGGCAATGGGGTTGTGATCGGTTTAGTTGCCACTGTTTACCACTCCTTCCGCAACGGGAATCATATGTTTCATAATCGTGCTCCCGGATACCGGCACATACACGGTGGAAGCGGTCAGCACATTCCCGTCCGCATCCAGCAGTTCAGCAGACGTAATTGCTTCCGTCTGGCTCTGCGCCACGGTATACGTCACTTCCAGCGTGCTCCCGTTCACAGTTTTGGTCAGCCCCGCGATGGAAATCGTGCCGTTGATCCGGGCGCTGGCAATGTCGCCGGAAACAAAGCTCGCCGTATCCTGCAAAAGGGCGGGCTGAATGGATGGCGTTTCTGGCATTTTAATCACTCCCTGACTTTCTTCCGCCGCAAAGGGCAGCACGCCAATCCCCCATGCGCCAAGTTGATAGTTGTAAATCCGCTGGGACAGCTCGATGGTTTCGCTCAAAAGGAGACCCGTGCGCACATAGGGCGTGTTTACATAGACAATATGCGCCGGTTTCGTACGGTTTATGGTGTAGGCCACCTCGGCTGCATACTGCTGGTTTTCCGCCGATGACTCGATATAAATGGTATAGTTCGGGTAATCCACCCGCACCGTCCATGCCCCCGCCCCGATCAGTTCATCCAGCTTTTGATACAGGAACCCCAGCGTAAACGGCGGGCGGGTGGAAACGCGGTTCAGAACACGCACCCGGCGAAAGCTCAGGCTTTCCGTGTCCAAATTCGGAACAATGTCAAAAATCTGTTCCCACATGGAAACGGCGCCCTCATCCATCGTCTGGAAAAAGAAGTTGTCCGCCACTCCCGTAATCTCCGCCGCCAGCGCGTCAAACTGCGCCTTTTCCGTCTGGCAGATCTCCTGATAGTCCAGAATCTCCCGATACCAGGGCGGCAGCAGCGCCAGAAGATCCCTGTCCAGTTCAAGCCGGTTCACTGAGCGTCACCGTCCCTTTCACGGGCACCTGCTGCGTCGTGCCGTTCTGCGTCAAAACCAGATCGTCTGTCCCGCCGTTGAGCTGCACATTCGTCGCATTGACCACTCCGGCAACGCTCACGATCGCAGCGGTGATTCTGGACAAATACACATCCGCCGCATAAACAACCGCGGTATCGCTGGTGTTGGCCGCCCATCCCTGCCGCACGGTCAGAAGGTAGGCCTCAATGGCCGCCTCCACCGGCTGCTGCACCTGCCCGATGGAATACCCCGCCGCCAGCGTCACCGTGGCGGAAACATGGACCGTCAGGTTCGTGGGCGCAACGGCGGTCACCTTTGCCCCGATGGGCGCAAGGCCCAGCCCCAGCCCCTGATTGGGCGGCGGATCGATGGCGTTCTGGACGTTTCCCACCAGTTCCGAAGACGCCGGGAGAAAATCCGCCCCCAGCACGGACAGCTTCACCGTGCCGCCGCCGTTCCACGTCGGATACACCTGCACCGCGCCCACGCCGTCAATGGCCAGCACAGCGGCCCGGTAGCTGGCAATATTCCCGCCGAAAGGCCGTTCATTCAGCGCAGTAATCAGGCGCTGCCGCAGCTCATCGTCGGTTTCCTCATCATCGCCCGGCACCAGAATATCGGTAATCTGTGCAGAGGTCAGGCCGGGAATGGTGGTAATCGGCAGAATCGGCCCGGTGTACTCGTTCCCAATTACCCCCGGCGTTTCCGCGCGCAGCTGGTACTGGTTGGCCGCCGCCGCGGAAGCCGTGACCACAAAATTGATGGAATCCGCGCCGTTGACGGTGGAAAACCGGCTTCCAACGGGCGCCGCCGTGTTAAACACACCCAGCCGCACCGCCGCGCTGGCCGGATACCGGCTCAGCCCTGCAATCACCGCCAGATTATCCAGCGACTGCCCCGCCGCCGTCTGGATAAACGCCTGCCGCTGCACCTGATTGAGCGTCAGATAGAACCCTTCCAGAACGTAGGCCGCAGGCCCCAGCGCCGTCGGAATGGGCGACGTGTCCCGCTTGTCATAGGTATCCGGGATCCTCCCCAGCATCGTCTGCAGGATATTCTGATAGGTTTCCTGCGTAAAATCGATCATGTACTCACCTCACAAATAAAAAAATCCCCGCCACCTCATATTGAGATAGCGGGGTATTAGGTTATGCAGTTTCAGCCTGCAGCAGATCGCGCAGCACCGGAATCACGGTTTCATAATATCGGAAGCACGGGACTTCCTTATTAATTTTCGGAGCCTTGTCCTTGAACCATTGCCCGTATTGATCCGTTTTCAGGTGGTTCCGGTTGGCAAGGTTTCCCACTTTGTTGGCCGAAATGCCCAGCAGTTCACCGATCTGTGCGGCGCTGTATGTCTTTGCCTCCAGTTTCGGAAGGGGCAGAAGATAGTCCCCGGTCAGTTCCTTTGTAGCGTGGGCGTTCAGCACCTGCTCATACGTAGTGCCGTGATACTGTTTTGCAAGCTGGGTCAGGATTCGTGCCGCCTGTACCCTTGCGTTGCTCCGCCGGGTCTCTGCCATCATCTGCTGATAGTCTGTCATAGGCTTTGCAGTGTAGCGGCCAGTCTTGCGGATGCTGGGCAGCACCTCGGAGGTCACCCAGCGCTTGAACTTCTTCGCGCCGGGGAGTTTGCTGGACAATACCAGAGAATAGAGACCGGATTCGTTGATGATGGTCATTTCTTGCTCACCAGAGGGGGTCGGGATTCGCGACCCCCTTCTATCTTCCGGATCAACGTGCCTGGAAAGCGCATCCTTTGTATTGCTGTACCCCAGCGCCAGGGCCACATCTTTACCAACCAGCCACGGTTCACCTTTGACTTCCACAGTTCTAATTTTCCCAAATTCAGGATTGTTAAAAACCATCAGCTCGTTCATGCAGTCGCCTCCTTTCCAACGACCGGGGCCATAGCAATAGCAACTTCGATGTATTGCTTGACTTTATCCCCATCTTTATAGGCTGTAAATGTCACATCATCAACTTCGTATCTACCAAATGCGATCATGTCAATATTGTCTTGCGGGTCAAAGTCTTTAAGTGAACCATTCCACGCAAGTTTCATTTCATCTCGCCCGCACTTAATGACGCTTACAATGTCCTTTACTGTCATGAAAAAACCTCTTTTCTCTTGAATTGAGAGGCCCCATCGTGGTATAGTAGATTTACCAGATGGGAAACCTCTGGGAATGTAGAGTGTTGGTATGCTTGTCAGGGCCGCCAACACTCTATTTTTCTTTGACCTTCTCATAGACCTCTCGAATACCCTGACGAATCACATCTGTTTTGCTCATTCCTGTTTTCTGACAACAGATTTCGAGCAATCTGACATCTTCATCGGACATTCTTATTCTTGTATCATGCCTTTTGGGGTCTGAGGTAGGTCTGCCTGTTCGTGGAGACATTTTCATCACCTCTTTTGTGTAACCACAATTCATATTATACATACGGTTACACAGAAGTCAAGTGTTTTTTGCGACTTTTTGATCTCCTTTTTTATTGAATGAGAGGTTCCGGCGTGGTATGATGAATTTACCATTAGGATCCCTCTTGGTGTTTGAAGTAGTCCGTAACTTTCCACGGTGGCGGGCTACTTCTATTTTTTGTCCAATTTTTCCTTGAAGAATTTCGCTCTCATTGAACCTGCTTATAAAATATCATATACATCGGACTCAATGCAATACATCAGCCTGTGCCCGGAATTCTGTATTGACAAGGCCTTTTATGTATGTAGCTACAGCTACAATCAAGTAAAAACAAGCTGAGTCAAAAAAATGAAATTTTATGCAAAATTAAAAGCATAAATATTCACAAAAAATGAAATGAAAAAAATTTTTTCTACATTTTGACGAAAGGACTGCAGAAATTTTCCGCTATCTCAATATGAAGTTTTCAAGGTGCAATAGGATACTTAGGTGACATTCACCTCCACACCGGTTTCCATCTCTCCGTACACGGTATTCACCGTCAGGGATGCGTTCAGCGTATTCCCGCTGACGCTGTATGTAAAATCGGAAATACCGCGCACGCGCTCATCCATCAAAAGCGCTTCTGTCATCCTCCGCTGCAGCTCCGAGGCCACATAGCCGGGATCCTGTCCGATCAGGCCGTCCCACTGCATCCCGGAATAAGGCCGGTAGATCTGCCAGCGGAAGCGCTCCACGTTCAGGATGATGTCCACCGCCTGCCGCACTGCGGCCTGCCCATCGGTTTCGCCCTGAATCCGGTTGGTTGTCTTGTTGATGTTCCACGTTCGGGACGGCTGCTGTTCACTGCTCAGCCCATAGATGTCCAGCCCCTCCGGAAGCGTCGGCATACGATCACCCCTCAAACACCCGTGATAAAATAATAAATTTTTGTCCTTTTTGCACTTTTAAGAGCAGGACCCGATCCCCCACGGCCAGCGCGCGGTTCAAAATGATGTACCCGTTTTCCACCGGCAACGCCTTCCCGTTTTCATAGCAGCGGACAGGCTGCAGCATTTCGCCCGTCGCACAGGACGCGCCCAGATCGTCTCCCACGGCCCCGCCATGATTGTGCCACAGCGTCCCGGCCGGGATCGTGTGGCTGTGCGTCAGGATGGGGATTTTCTTTTCCACCACACTTTCCGTCAAATAAAGCACTTCCTGCCGCAGCGGCGCCATTGCGGTGTTGATCGTGATTGCAAGCGGATGCACCGCATCCACCGTGCCGACGCACAGGTCGGTGGGCTGCATGGCCGCCTGGCTCTGCTGCATCATCTGCTGTAATACATCCTTGAGTTCCATAAGCACCTCAAATCGGCATGGTTTCCACGTCCATTGTGTGTACGCTGTTTTTCCATGTGTGTTCCACCTTTTCCAGCAGCACATACTGGTCGAGGTTGATATCGCCGAGGCCGGGGACGCGCATATAAACCATCTGCCCGGCCCGCAGCCCCGGAACGCCCAGTGCGGAAAAACGCAGCGTCCGCATGCGCCGGTTGTAATACGTCAGGGACGCTTCCGCCTGCGCTTTCATCTGCGCATCGTTCACATCGCCGTCCACCGTCTGTTTCAGCTGCAACGGCCCCCATTGGGCAATGTTCCCGGAGTGCTGCACAATCACAACGTCCGCGCGCCCGGTCTCTTCATTGGGGCGCGTCAGCTTCACGCTGTTGTAGGTCTGCTCGTCGATATCCGTTTTGTACGTGTAGTCCGTCAAAAGGGACTTTTCCCCAATCATCACATTGGAGATCATATCCTCCGGTTTCCGCAGCGCCAGCCCGGTTCCATCGTCATAAAACACATAGATATCGCCTGTGTTCAGCAGGGTCTGCTGCAGCGCCCCTTCGATGATATCCAGGCACGTCTGATCCTCTTCGATCAGGGACGGGATCGCATAGCCAGTGTCCGCCAGATTCCCTGTGGTAAGCTGGAAATCTTCTGCGATCTGCCTGATGATGTCCCCGGCCTTCTGCGCATAAAAGGCATAGGAGGCATTGGCCTTGAGATACCGCAGCCGGTCGTAGCAGGTCACTTCGATCACACCCCAGCGGTCTTTGCGCTTGGTGAACACCCAGCCGTAAAACTGCAATTGACCATCCACCGAAAACCGCACGGTATCGCCCTCGACAAATCCGATGTCCCCGGCCTTGTTCAGCGTAAAGCGGAACGTACCCGGGCTTCCGGTGCGGTTTGTCGTCCATTGCGCGCTCTGGGTGCAGTTGGACACTTCCCAGATCTTCCCGCCAGCCTTGTTGGCAATCAGCAGCTCCGTGGTCATGTGCTGCTCACCACCTGCAGAGCGTCTTTTTTCATCCAGCCCAGCGCGCCGCCGGACTCCGTGGTCACATGGATGGGATAAGCTCTGGTTGCATCCACGATCCGGGACACCGCCACGCGCCGCCCTTTCCCGTTCCCGTGGGGTTCGTCCCCATAAGAAGTGTAATAATACGGCCCGTTTGCCGTGCACAGGCTGCCCACCACAAGCTGCCCCGCCGGAATATCCCGCGCCGGTTCCACAGACGCCGCGGGCGCTGTATTGGCCGCCTGCTGCACCTGTATCGTCCTGGGGGTATAATCCCGGTATTCCGTCAGGGTCAGATCATAGTAGAAGTCGCCGGTTTCCCCGCCGCGCTCTTCCGTGTTGAATTGCGTCACCAGCGCCGGAAAACCGGAATCCCCGGTCATAAACGGCTCGCCGTCTTCATAGTAGCGGACCGGAGTATAAAGGACCGGCGCCTTATCGTTCATGGCGCTCTCGAAAAACCGGATATAAAACTCCGGCGTTTTGAATTCGTTCGGCGCCAGAATGCCGGAAAAAGGCCGTCCGGGGAAAAAGCTGGAAATGGTGACCACCCGCTGCTTCGGCGTGCGCGGCACCATGATCGGGCCAATCCCCAGCACGTTGTAGTCCCCGTTGTCGTTGTCCCGCGCCACAGGCAATTTCTCCGGATTGACCGGAAGGCGGATCACAGTCCCATCCCGGGTAAAAAACAGCCCGAAATTGTTTCCCATGTTCCGCCTCCTTTATGCCCGCGCCGTGCTCCGGACAGAGCCGGACGCTACCTGTTCGATTAAAATATCCCGAATGGCATCGGCCAGATTCTGCCGGTCTGCCGCCGTGTTTCCGGTGTTCTGGCCGTTGATGGTAATCACCGGCGTCTGGCTGGTCAGGTTGATATGGTTCACATAGCGCCGCTCCGCGACGTCTACCAGAGATCTGATATCTTCTTCGCTCATATTCACGGCCTTGTTGATGTCGGACACGCCCTTTGCGATATTCCCGACATCACCGGCCATGCCGGAAGCGTCAATGCCTGCGGGGCTGCTCAGGCCGGCCCCGCCGCTAAACCAGCTTGCCGCTTTTCCTTCAAGGTCCCTGCCGAAGTTGTACCCGGACTGGTACGCCGCGGAATAGTCCTGATACTCCAGCGGCTTGATAAACTCCTTGTAAGAGCCTGCCGCAATGGCAGCCTCCCGGTTGGCGCTCATCGTTCCATAAAGATTGTCGATCGCGGACGTAATATTTACCTTCACGCCGGGGATCTCGTTGATCAGATCCTCGATCCCCTGCGCCATTTTCTGAATATAGCCCAAAACGGTCAGTGCCATATCGTAAAACAGCACCTTTACCGCAGTCACCGGGTCATGGAATACGTTCCCGATGAAATTGGCAGCTGCCGCGAAATAGTTCTGAATCGGGACAATGACGCTGTTATAGCAGAACGCCGCCAGTATCGCCAGCACACCAGCAATAACGCCCGTCGCCGACACGCTCGCATCCGCGAATTTGTTGAACGCCGCCACGCCGGCATACAGCGCTGCAACCAGAAGCAGAACAATCAATACAATCCATGTAATGGGAGATGCCAACAATGCGCTGTTGAAGGTAAACACAGCCGCCGATGCCGCCGCTGTGCTGCCTCTCAGAACGCCAAATCCAATCGATAGCAGATTTACCGCAAAATGATATGCGGTCGTTGCCGCAGTCGCTATTTTTGTCCAGTTGGCCGCAATCTGGAACACCGCAAACGCTGCGCCGAGGCCCAGCACCAGCGGCCCGATGATCTGTATGTTGTTCGCCAGAAAGCCGATTGCCAGCAAAACCGGGTTCAGCGCCCGGATGGCGATATTCTGCGCCATCGTCCACGCCTGCGCCCAGGTCAGGGGCATGTTCTCAAAGGCGGCGTTCGTCTCATCCGCCGCCCAGAACATGGCGTTTTTCACTACTTCCGCAGTCACCAGTCCCTGCGAGGCCATCTCCCGCATTTCTCCGGTGGTAACGCCCATATACTTGGCGATCGTCTGTGCAATCATGGGGGTCTGTTCCAGCACGGAGTTCAATTCTTCGCCCCGCAGCACGCCGGAGGCAAGGCCCTGTGTCAGCTGCAGCATCGCCGCCTGCGCTTCCCAGGTGTGCGTGCCGGAAAGCACCATCTGTTTGTTGATCTGCTCGGCAAAGGCCACAATCTCCTGATTGCTGGAAAATGCATTGCCCGCCAGCGTGCCCAGTTTTGCCACGAATCCCATGGTTTCCATATAAGACCCCCGCGCGCGCATGGCGGACTGGAAAATCATGTCCTGCAGTTCCTTTGTCGTCTGCAGCCCGTCGTTCATCATGTCCAGCCGTGCTCTGGACGCCGTCATCTGATCCGACCAGCCGAACAGTGTCCGGATGCCCTGCAGGCCTACGAAAGCGCCCGCAAGATTCCGGATGCTGCCCGTCAATGAATTTGCCGCTCTGGTCGCGCTTCTCTGGCTCTGGGCAAATTCGTTCACCGTGTTCTGGGCCTGTCTGGTTTTCGTCATAGCCTCCGAAGTCTGCCGGATATAGCTGGTAAAGGTATTTGTAAACTTGTCATACAGGATCAGTTCTTCCCGGATCTTCGCCATGCGCTCACCTCCGTTTCAGTTTCTCTTCCGCTTCTCTCTGGTCATTCATGGCTTTGAGCGCAAACTGCGTCACCAGCAGTTTTTCCCCATAGGGAAGCCGGTCATATTGGGACGGGGGCCAGCCGAGATTGACAAAGCAGTAATACGCCGTCAGCATCTCCGCATCCCAGCGGCCCCCGTGGATCAGTTTTTTGCTTCATCCTCCAGATTCTCAAAGCCGGACAGCTCCTTGATGGCCTGCAGCAGCTTGGAATACTCCCCGGAAAAGAGCATCTTGCCCGGCACCAGAAGAGGGTCCATCACGCCGAACCCCTCGCACAGTTCCCTGCTGGAAAAGTCCGGCTCCACCGTGGCGGCCACCACAAGACGGCGGCAGAAATCAACGCTGTCAAACCATTCCGTGCTCTGCCCGTTCTCCTTGATCCGGCGGGTGGATTTTCTGGTGATGGCGTCGTTTTCCTCCTGCGTCAGCGACCGGATCCGGAACGGGACGATCGCGCTATCCTCATCCAGAAAGCGGTTGGAAATAATAACCTCTTTTTCTTCCTGCGTCGAAACAGGATGCAGAAATACCGAAAGTTTGCTCATAAGCTTCCTCCTGTCAGTTGCCCAGCTGCGCCGGGTCGTTGAATGCCTGCAGCCGCGCCACGCGGGTGTATGCAAAGTTAAAATCATAGTTCAGCATGGCTTCCTCATCGTTCAAAATGGAAAGGGGGATCGTGCCGGTCAGGGTGCAGCCGTAATAGGCCATGCTCTGGGCGCCGATGCTGGTGGTCGGGTCGTTGTTGGTGATCTGCAGGTCGAATTCCGGCATGACGCCGGTCTGGATGTACTGCAGCACCATGTCCGTCCACACGTTGGTGCCGTAGTAGATGTTGCCCGTGCCGGTCAGCTTTGCGCCGTTGTTCTTGTTCTGGATGGTGCGCGTGCCGATCACCCGCATGTCATTGCTCTGGATCTCTGCATTGGTGGTGATATTGCGCATGCAGGCCACCTCCATGTTCCTGCCGTCAATGGTGAGAAAAATCTTCCCCTCCGCGCCGTTGACGGTGTCTTTTGCCAGTAAATAACTCATATCCGCACCTCCTGATCAGGACACTTCCAGGGTGATGTAGATCTTCTCGACCGAATCCACCACGGAAATGGCGATATGGACCGCAATTGCATCCATGGATTCGCCCGCCAGCACTTCCACATCCTCCGCGTCGAACTTCTGGATGCCGTTATTGGCCTGAATGTCCAGAAGATAGCCGACGATCGCAGCCTTGAACTGCGCCCGCCCGGCCTCGTTGTTGTTCACAACGCCAATGTAGTTGGCGCTGAACTGCCGGTAAATATCGTTTGCGATGGTATTGCACAGCCGCATCACGCGGTTTTTGCGGAATACTTCGCCGATATCCTCCGTAAAGGTAACCAGAGAGTTGATATCCTGCTCCACTTTTACCACGCCGTCATCTGCGAACAGGACAAACTTACCCGCGCGCAGCGCTTCCTCATAGCCGGAACTGGTCAGCAGCGGCGACGCCTTCACCGCGCCGGGGTAGGACGCGTAGGTCAGGCTTTCGTTGTACTTTGCACCGGCCAGTGCTCCGCCGGCCCACCACGTCGCCTGCGCCGCCGTAAGCTCCGTCCCGTCCGCCAATGTGACGCCGCTGCCCACATTGACCACAAACCGGCTGTCCGGATTGCTCAGGCCGGATGCAACCAGCTGCGAATAGACGCCCGCCTCGTCCGCAATGCGCCGGATAAACGCCATCATGGCGGACTGTACGGTGCTTTCCGCGCCGTCGTAGATCATCACATCAAACGCATACGGCTCGATCGCGCTCAGATAGGCGCTGTACGCCGCGCTCTGCACCGTCCCGTCAAGCCCTCCGGTCAGGGCCGCGCCGGTGGTCGCCGTCAGCGCGCCGGTGCCGGAGAACGTAACCCATCCGTTGCCCGCCAGCGTGTCCGCCGTTTTTGCCGTCTGCTGATCCACAATCTCACCGCCTACCACCGTGGAAACGGTGAAGGTGTCTTCCGGTTCAGTCAGCTCTGTAACGACAATGGAAATGTCGTTGCCCCGCACGCCGGGGTATTTTGCGGTCGCGGTCAATGCGCCCGATTTGATGGTAGCCTGCGCGCTTCCCGATGCACTGGGCCGGTACAGCAGGACTTTGCTGGGCGCCGCCGTCCGGTTTGTGCCCTTGAAGATCTCATTCAGGAACCGGTTCTGCGGCGCGGTTATGCCGTACCCGGTATAGGGCGTCATATCCGCTCCCGCTTCAATCTCCATCACCTGTGCCACAGGCCCCCAGCTCATGGGTTCACAGATGGTCACAGTGCCGCGCTCCCCTACATTCAGGCCGGCGCCCGCCGTGGATTTGAAGCGGATATACACGCCGGGTCTGATTTTGTTTTGCGATGTGAAGGTTCCACCCGCCACGCTCGATCACTCCTTTTCAAAAAACGCCTTGACGGCCTTCTCCGCCTCGGCCATGGTGTATTCTTCTTTTCGCAGGACGACCGAAAGGAAGTCCTTCTGATACTTTGCAAAACGCCTGTCCTGCAGCAGCGCTTCACGCCTGTATTTCTTGCCCATTGGCAACCTCCTCACTGTAAATCATGCTCTGCATGGGGATAAACGGCTCCGGCAGCGTCACGCGCTCGCGCAGCTCGAATTTATAATGCATGGCGTCCAGATCAATGTTCCATTCCCGTTCATAGGTGCGCAGAAGCACCGTCCCTGCGTTGGAACCGTCGCTGTACGGGAACGTCTCCATAACCAGATCCAGCGCTTCCGCCGCTGTCTGATACAGCCGCTGCAGATTTGGGAGGTTGTAATCCTCCAGATAGGTGAGATCCAGCCCGATGCGCCGCAGCCAGTATCCGCCGGTTTCGTGCTCCAGGAAGCTGAACCGCTGCTGCAGGAACATCATGGGCGGTTTGCTCCCCTGCTGGTTCGGGTCTTCGTACATGGTCACGCCGGGCAGAACGGCAGCAAGATAATCCGCCAAAGACGCTGCGATCGTAGAAACCGTAAAGTTCATTTCAGCCGCCTCTGTATTTCTTTGTCCAGTTCATCCAGCAGCGCCTCCTGATAAGCTTTCTTTGCCTTGTCCACCATGAATTCACCCTTGACATATCTGGTTTTCGTGCCCACGACAATGCCCACTTTGGCGCTCGGATCATATTCCAGAAGCCCGGATTCCGGATTGATATACAGCCCCGGTACGAAATGGCGTTTCATCCGGTGCCCGTCGTTGACATAGGACGCATACTCTTTGTCGTTTGCCAGCACGGTTACAAACTGTTGCCCATGAATCTCCGGCTCCGTCCTGCTGTCCGAATCCCAGTGCGCTTTCAGCTCCCCGGTCATGGTATTTGTCCCGATATACGGCCCGCGGCCGGTTCCTTTCTTGGGGGGCGTAGCGTCTGCTGCGGCCTGCACTGCCTTCTTTGTGGCCTGTTTCTGCGCCTGATACAGCACCGTTTCGAGATCGGCCTGCACCCGTTTCAGCTGCTGCAGCCTTTGCTGCAAATTCACCGTGCCGCTCATGTCACGCGTTCCTCCTGCAGCAGCCGGATCTCCTGATGGGCAAGCCCCGGGAGAATCGCCCCGAACGGCTCGTAATAAAGATTCGGGTCGGAAGCAAACGCCCGGATAACCGGCCCGCTTTTGCCCAATGCGCCGCCGCGCGTAATCTTCAATTCATCCCCGGAACGTACATCGACTGAAAGATCACAGGCCAGATGGTCGCTCTCTTTCACATTAGCCGCCGTCTGTGTCATGTGAATGGGCCTGTTGTCGCTCTGATAGATGCGGCAGGGGATGCCGGCGGCGATTTGTACGCGCTCCTGACGGGTGAGCTTCCCGTCCATGATGTCCTGCGTCCGATAAATCTCCATCGTGTCGGTGTACCAGTCTGAAAAGTTCATGCCGCGCCTCCTAAATCACATAGCTCCCGGCCATCCCGATCAGCTTCGCCCGGTTGGCCAGAATTTGCCCATAGGTGGTGGAATTCAGGTCGCCCCAGCTCTCCGTCCCGGCGGTCAGCGCCGATGTGTCGTACTCAACCGACGCATCGCCCAGCTTTGCCGATTTTGCCACGCCAACCAGCGCCCCGGAGGCCGCTGCCGCGGCCGGCGTCTCGTTGCTGCCCGCGTATCCTCTCAGCGACAGTGTGGCATAGTGCGCCACGTAAAGGCCTGCCGCATACCGCCAGCTTTCGAGCCACTTATCCGGCTGGATGCTCACGTTTGCCATATGAACGATCTGTTCCAGCATGGGGAGGCTTCCGAGGAAGTAGCCCTCTCCATTGAAAAATTGGGGGTAATCCATGCGAAATTCCTCCACCGTGTAGTTTCCAACACCGTGCCCGATGTTTGCCGCGGCGCACCGAACTCCAAAAAACTGCGGTTTGCCCCAGTAAAACATTGCAATCTCTCCTTGTATTCTTTTTGGGGTTCGCTATAATAAACTTGTCTCCATCAGAACGGTGGAGTGGATTGAAATTACTCCTCAGTTACTTCCCTGCCGCGGCGTGTTTTTACCTTCTTCTCCGCCGCAGCCTGCTCTTCCCTGTCGGAAGTGCCGGAGGGGACGACCTTGCCGTCCGCCACCAGCGCCCGAAAATAGTCGGTCTTTGCCGCCCAGTCCGGGATATCGGCCATCATGTCCCGCGCCAGCCGAACAACAGAAGATCCGTCCGGGGCGGGAAGAATGAGGTTTCGCTTGCTCAATACAAACATGGCCGCACCTCAGATCTTGTCCATATACAGGATGGACGTGGGATAGAACAGCTGCACTTCGGAGATGTTTGCCATATACGCCGTGTCGTAGCAGACATTTTCCACGTTGGGCTGGGACATGATCCGGGACAGAGGCACCAGCTCGTCCTCTTTCACAAACCGCTCGTGATTGACATATACCACCATGCGGTCACTGGAACCGGTGCCAGCGCCCTTGCACCAGGCAGTCGCGCCAATGAACAGATCTCCGCCGTTTTTCGCCGCCACGTTGTTCTTCATCAGGAAATCATAAATCGTCTCCGTGGCCAGGTCGGTAACCTTCGTGGTCATAATGTAGTTGTACTGCTCATAGGGCAGCAGAATGTGGTTCGGGATGGCGCTCAGATCATAGCCGTTGGCTGCCCACACAGTCAGAAGCGCGGTGTTGACGTCGCTCAGAATCTGATCCGGGGTCTTGGTGCTCCAGGCAGTGCCGGAAGATGTCCCGGTGGCGGCGGCAGTGGTTTCCGTGGCGTCAGGATGGTTCACAAGGCCGGTGGTCTTGTATTCCTCCACGCCCACATAGGTGTTCTGATCCATGTGCTTGTCATAGGCCATGCGGACGCCGTCCTGCAGCAGATTGTCCAGAGACCGCCCGATGTAGTTCGCCCGCTGCATATCCTGCCACATGACCCGCAGGGCCGCTGCAAAGGTGTGCGCCTTGAACACGCCCTTATCGACGGACGCCTGCACGACAGGAATCCCGTTGGAGCCTCCGGCCGTTACAGGAGAAGCTCCGGCGCCGCCGGTCAGGCCGTAGGCAACGGACATGGCGGACACATAATCCACCCAGCCGCCGCCGGACTGAATCACAATATCGCGGGGATACGTAACGCTGGTCAGGGGCTTGCGGATCATGGGATCCCGCTTTTCCAGTTCAGATACCAGGAACGCGCCGCCGGTCTGAATGCCGCCGGCGTCCATCGTGGGAACGGCGGTCATCGCGCCGCCGGCAGAAGCAGTGAACACTCCTGCGTTCGTTGTGCCAACATTGGTAAAACTCATTTCTTACTCCCTCCTTCTCAGACGTTCGCACGGGTCAGGATAACCAGCTCTGCCACGCCGTCCGCGTCAGCGCTTCCGCCCCACTGGCAGTTGCCCAGCAGCTGCGTCTTTCCGCTGTCCGCTTCGGCCTCAAAGCCGCCCACCACACAGCCGGGATAGGTATCATTCACAGCAGTCCGCACATACACCGCGCCCCCCAGACTGGGGACAGAGCGCTGGCATCGGACATTGATGGAGCCGCGCTGAAACACACTGGCAGGTTCCCCTGCGGCATACTCTCCCACATTCTGATCCAGATAGGTCAGCGCGGTTTTGATCTCCTTGCCGGCAACGCCGATAAAATTGTTCGTGGAAGCAGTGCCAAACACCACCACGTTCTTATTCTCGTCATAGGTCAGAGCCATGCCGAAGGGGATCACGCCTCCTGCAGGCCGGGTATTGACAATCATGTCAGGCTGACGGGCATAGGAGCCTGCAAAGCCGTGAGGCATTTCCGTGCCCATCACCTGGGGATTCAGTCCAGTCATATTATTTCTCCTCCTTCTTTTTGTGGGGATTCCGGGCCGCATAGTTGGCTTCGGATTCCGCGCACATGGCGTCATATGTAGTCTTCTTTGTCTGTTCGGCAGCAGCCTTCGCGCTGTCCTGCGCGGCTCTTGCAATGTCGCCCATCACGTCCTTGCCGCGGACCGCAGTCAGCAGGGCATCGGTAACCTTTGCGCGGGTCTGTCTGTCCTCAATCGAGGCCACTGCGGGGCGTACCTTCTTCAAAAGCGCCACAGCGGCGTCTCTGGCCGCTCCGTCCATGCCGGCGCCGTTCTCCGCGGGGATGGTGATGGACCTGCCCTCTTCTCCCCCTGTCAGGCGCTTGATTTCCTCATCAAGGTCGTCCTCGTCATGAAGCCGGTGCTCTCCCTCGCCGCCGCGGCTCTTCGCTTCCAGCATGGAGAGAATGCGGTCCAGTTTGCTGCCCAGATCGTCGCCTTTCGGAGCGTGGACGGTCTGTTCATCCTTCGCAGGCTCGGCGGCAGGCTCTTCCTTCGCGGGCTCTGCATCCTGCGCCTTTCCGGCGGGTTCTGCATCCAGCGCGGTGGCCGTAGTCTCCACCATTTTGTCCAGCTCTTCCGGGCTGGCGTCCTTCGCCGCCATTCCAAAGGCGTGGAGGACAGACTTCCAGAATTCGTTCATGTGTTTGTTTCCACCTTTCTCCGCCTCCGGGGCGGTGTCTTGTATTGATACGGTCACCCCTGCACGTCCTCTCGGGACGATTGCCAGGTGGTTCCCACGTATCCCGGTTTGTTTGTACCCGTTCAGGTACGGTTCAAAGTTGCAGTTGTAGCCGCAAGAGACCTCTCTCAAAACGCCGTTTTCCACATCAGAAGCAAGGGAGGAATCTTTTATAATCAAATCCGCAACCGTGTTATCCCCAACATGGCGCACGTTTTCCAAATGCCCTTTGGAGTAAAATGCCTGGTTATCCGCGTTCAGCATTTCCGGGGGGTGCCCCCTAGTGACGTCCTTTCCTTCAAAGGAGGCCACGGCAGCCGGTAAAAACACATCTTCCGGCAGGCGGTAGACTGTGATTTCCCTGTCCGGGTCTCCGTCCAGGTTGAGTTCTCTGGCCAGATAAGTCTGTGTACCGGTTCGGTTGATCGGAACATCCCTGCACACGAGATATCCTTCTGGTGTTTTGTCAATATGTGGGCTAATCGTTGTCCCATAGTATGCAACCGGCATCACTCCACCCCCGGTACAAGTTCTTCCTGGCCGGCGCTTTGGCCGCTCACAGCCTCGGTCAAGAGGTCCCCGATTACGGCGATGTGGTCTAACTCGTCTGTCATGACCTCCAAAAGCTTTGGAATCGCGCTGTTGGGGGCCAACGCCATAACAGCCAGATATAAGCGGACTGTCTCGTTTTCCCCGGCTAGGGACCGTTTCAGCAGTTCGATATATTCTTCGTTGTAGTCCATGTGTTTCACCTCACAGGCAAATAAAAAAAGAGCCAACAGGATTTCTCCTGTCAGCTCCATTCAGCTCTTCCCGCCCATCAGTTAGGGCGTGGGTCTCATATTCATTTCAGGGCTTTTCTACTGATGGTCTGGGCCTTAATGTTCCCTTCCTTGTCCTTCAGCAGTTCCACCCGAAGCCCCTTTTCCAGAGCCTTTTCGATGGCGTCAATCAGCTCTTTGGTCATCCTCTGTCCTTCGTCAAAGCGGTAATGATCGCCTCACACATATCCCCAATCTCATTTGTCTCTTCAAAATCGGGGCCAGGCTTCCAGCCCCGCTCCATCAAGCAATCAGATACAGGTCCTTCGACAATTCCGTCGATCTCTTCCTTTGTATAATCACGATCTTCCACGCCAAGCGTTTCCAGAAACTCCATTTGTTCCTTTGTTACGGAAAGTCTCATTTTTTCCACCCCGTTGTTATGTTCCCGGTTTCTGTATTTATTACAGCAGCCGCCTTTCTCCCAATAAACTGCTGGCTTTTTCTGCCTTGAGCATCTGTTTTCATTTTACCGACGTCCACAGGGTTTTGCAATGCGTCCAAAGCACCCTCCGCAGTAAACCCACGGTTTATGGCTTGGTCTACCACATGGCGGGAGATCCCCGTGATCTCTATCCCCGTCGCTGTCCTCTGCCCAATCAATGGCTGAAAACTTAGACGCTTGTTCTCCCAGCGATATTCCCTCTGCCAGGCCTTGTAGTTTTCGTCGTTGCGCTTCTTGTGCTTTTCAAACGTCTGGTACGTCTTGGGAATTTTGTCCCCCAGCGTCATGCGGTACTGCTCCCATTGGCGGTAGTTCTGCAGCCAGTGCCGCCGGGCCGTCTCTTTCTTCCGATATGCTTCCACCTGCTTTTGTGTGCGCGGATCCCGGGTAAAAGGATTGTGCGCCGGGCTTGAAAAGTCTTTTATTCTTTGGATTTCCTCCGCCGAATGTCCCGCCGGCGTCCATGCGCTCAGGCTGTGCAGGCAGTTTGGATGGATATTCAGGTAGGTATTGCTCAAATCGTCTTTCCCGTTCGGATCAATTTTCCCAAAGGCAGCGGCCAGCGGCGGGAAATCCGGATCTGTTCCGTTCCTGGAATAAACCCGCCCTTCATACGGCGCGCACAGGGCGCAGGCCGTGCCGTGGCTGCTGATCCGGTACAGATCGTGTTCCGGGTCCGCGGTGAGCGCCGCCAGCACTTCCGCCTGCCGGGACGTAGTACGGGAGACCATAGAACAGTAGGTGTGCAAACTCCAATGCCGCCCGGCCCTGTCCACAAAAGCGGTAATACCCTCGCGCCTTAACGCCTCCACAAACTCCGGAAGCATCTTGTACGTTCCGGCCCCTCTGGCCTGCTGATAGGCCACCTGCTCCAATCCAACGCGCCGGTATACGTCCGGCTCTATGCGCCCGATCAGCGCGCTCTGCAGCGTAGCCACCACAGTGATCGATGCGTCGGCGATCTCTCCCATGAGATTCTGCACCAGCCTGTCCACCACCGCCGTCTGCTCCCCGGTCAGCACCGCTGCGTTCTGATATCCTGCAATATGCTTCTCCGGGCTCTCTCCCTGCACCTTCCGCGCTTCCGGATGATGGACATAAAACTGCCGTTCGATCATCTGCGGAACATACGCCCAGCAATCGGACTCCATCCCGCGGAGGATCGCCTGCACCCGTTCCAGCGCCGCCACAGCGTGGTAGTCCACCATCCCCTGGCTGCGCAGGCGTCCAATCTCGTTGATAATGTCCGTCTCGGCCTTCAGAAAGACGGCGATGAGTTTTTGCAGCTCCCGCTCATTCGATGCGCGGTTCAGCGTTGGCATTTAATCGTCCTCATCAAACAAGTCCGTCCCGTCATCACCCGGGAGCAATCCATCATGTCCAAACTGCATAAAATCCCAAAACGGGGCGTCTGGATGTGTGGTTCCATAGTCAATAATATCTTGCTCAAAGTGGTCTATTGTTGCGGCCATTACTAACAGATCAATAGCCTCTTGTGTAACAATGTCCTTCTTTTGCGTCCCTTGTCCAAGATACCGAGAGAGGAATGTTTTTAATCGTTCTTCCATTTCCGTTTTCCCCCATTACTTGATCGGGTAGCTGCTCAAAACAGCCATGCCGCCATACCCATCCGCCTCCACTTTGTAAATCCGCTTTGCGTCCCGAATATATCGAACTTCACCCGCACTTAAGCCAGGATACTGCGTTCCCAATGTTCCGCATAGTTTTGCGTACTTCTTTGCACCAATTTGGATTCCTTTATGAGACCTCTGCGGCGACGGCGCGTACTTCGTCTTTCTTATTTTACCACTTCCGCCGCCGCTGGTAAAGCGCCCGTTTGACGGATCGTGATGCGGATTGTAATCGGTCGCTGCCGCGTCCTGCGTGGCTCCCTCAAAAGGGGCGGATTTCTTTTCGCCCGGTTCCCTTTCGGGTGTTTCATAACCTAACCCCATCAGCGGGTCTCTGAGTGCTGTCAAATCCTGATAAGATTTCCCGGCCGCAGCGGAAATTTCCTGGTCCGAAATACTTCCGAACATGCCGGTTTCCTCTTCCAGCTTCTTTAATTCCTTCATCGCTGTGTCCGCCTGAAACAGGCCCGCCTGGAAGGTGTCCCGGATCGCCTGCGCCTTTTTCTGGGCGATTTCCGCCGTCTCGGTTGCCGTAGGCGTCCATAGCGGCGGGAAGATAACGTCCAGATCATCCGGAATAAAGCCCCATGCGCTCATTGCCAGCACAGGGAGAATCTTTTGCAGAACGGGGCGCACCTTCGCTTCCCTCTGGCTGTCCACATAATCATAGTAGTTCTTCAGATCGCTCTCTCCTGTGGCGTCCATCCCAGAAGGGGAGCGTCCGAACAGCTTTGTCATGGGGTAGTGCGACGCGCCGCACAGGTTCAGGCACATGCTCTCATAGATCTCTTCCAGCCCGGTGAAGGTGTATTGCGTGTTGGTGATCTTGTTCCCCTCTTCCACCAGCTGGGTTCCAAAATTGGAGCGCAGCACCGACTGTGCCTGCATCACGTTCCAAAAACGCCGCTGTGCCTGACTGGAACCGATGGAAAACAACTGCTCCAGGCCCTTTACTTCCATCGTGTTGATGTTCGCCTGAAAAGTCAGAGCAGCTATATTGGCGCTCACATTATCATGCGCCACTACATCTTTGTACAGCGCTTCGACTTCGGATTCTCCCCAGTACAGTTCTGCCACACGCTCCAAAAAGGGAAGATCCCGCCCGGTAAAGCGCACAAGGCGCGAGTGGTGTACGTTCGCCGCCGTGTTCCCCCGCGCATCCGTGATGGAATAGCTTTCCGGCACCGGTTCCCCGCCCTCGAAAACCAGATCCATGTTTGGGGTCACACCCTGCCAGCGGTCCAGAATGTACAGCCCCCTGAAACTGCCCGGATAGATCAGATCCGTGTCAAGCGGCCTGGAAAGATCCTCCTGCCCGTCGATCAGAATCAGGCCGGCCGCGCCGCCGTACAGACGGCCCCATCTCAGTCCTTCGTTGATGCGGTCCCGGATGCAGGTATCACGTTCAACGCGGGACAGCGCCGATTGCATCTCCGGCGTGATATCGCCTTTCGGTTTATACCACTCCCGCAACATATCGTCTACCATGAGACCCACCACGTTCTGCACAACCCAATTATCTCTGTACAGGCTGTTGAGCAGTGCGTAATTGTCTGTCATGCGGGTCAGAGGATATTCTGTAGCCTCCAGAGGAGACTGAGACCCATACCCCAACCGGAACAGCGGATTGGCAAAAGCGTCCTGCACGCTGACCGCCTCAGTATTCACTTGCGCCCCTGATGGGCGGGATTTATTGCGTCTGGACACCTTCCAACCTCCAGTCCGGGAGATTATTCACAAAATACCTCAATGCATCCGCGGAGTGATCATTCTGCTTTACGGGCTTTTCCTCGCCCCGTTTCGCCGCCTTATCATCCCACAGGTAAGTCCCCATCTCGTCGATCAGGCCGGAACAGCGCTCATGGATGAGAATTTCCCGCCGGTTTAACAGTACGCCGGTTTTTCGTATCCCATCCAGAACGTCATTGTTTGCTTCCCGTACATATACGCCGCGCTGCCGGAGGGCTACGATAAAGGACGCAGCAGACGGGTCCACCAGAACAGTGGCCGGTACATCACCCATAAATACCAGAAAGTCATCTGCGTACTCCTGATCTGTTTTTTGCCGCCGCTCTTTCCTGCTGTCCCATCGGTATTCCCGATCCACCCGGATGTGTTCCCCGTCATCGTAGATATCCAGGAATACGCAGGGGTTCGTGGTTCCGTAGTCACATGCAATGTACCTCTGGCAGGCGTAGGGCAGGCTCGGGATATCCTCCCGGTATGTATTGGCCGTTGGATCAAACATATCGTAAATCAGTCCTTCGGACATCACCCACCGGCCCAAAACATAGCGCTCATAAAACACCCCGGAGTACATGGATCTGTATCGTTCTTTCGTTTCCTCATCCAGCCCGGGGTTATCGTCCATCAGGAAGTGCAGATGCAGGGCCTTGTGCTTCTCCGGCTGCAAGATCCATTCCTGACGGAACCAATGCTGCGGGTTTTCCGGGTTGCAATTAAACCACAGTTTGGCGCCCCTGACGGAACAACGGGCCAGCGCCTGTTCCACAAAGCTGCGCGGCATCAGCGCCACCTCGTCCAGCATAACACCCGCCAGCGTAATGCCCTGAATTAGGGTATAGCTGGATTCATCCCGTCCACCGAATAGGTAAAAGCGGTTTTCCCGCCTCCCCTTCCGTCCAATGAGAACGTGTTCGCCCCGGTTATACTGCGCAAAGAAGCGTTTTTTGCGGATGCCCAGAAATGGCTGGATGATGTTCCGCTCCACCGCCCCCACAGACTTCCCACAGAACGCAAACGCACAGTTGCTGAAATTGTTCATGGCCCACATGAAAAAAGACACAGTCATAATGGAAGTCTTTCCAGAGCGCACGGCGCCATCACAAATCAGCGCATCATACCCCATGTACGGGAATTCCATAATCATGTTCTGCTTTTCAGAGACCGTATCCATATTTCCCCTTCAATGCTTTCGTAATCGGATCATCTTCCATCTGATCCTTCTCTCCGACGGGCTGCCCCTTCGGTGCCCACTTGTCGATCAGCGTCCCCAGCGCTGTGGTGATCTGTGCCGGTGTAGCCTCTTTCAGCTTATCCGGGTCATTCAAGGCGTTCAAACCCTTTCCGATAATCTCACATACAAGCCCCTTCTGGCTCTCCATATAGGCCAGGATATCGGCCGTGTTTTCTTCTTTTTTCTGTTCCAGTTTTTTCTCAATCTCTCCGGCTTCTTCAAGGGCTTTCTTTGCACTATCCCATGAAACACCGTTTCTCTTGGCGGCAGAATTGACCGACTGCGTCTCCAGATAATCAGCCACTATTTTCTTTTTCTGCTTATCCGTCAGCCGTGCAGCCATGCTCACCACCTCATTGTCATCTCTGGTGCCACCGCCCGCCTCATGCGGCGAGAAGCGGCATATTTCGCCGTTATTGCCGCCACGGACGCGGGCGGGTAAGTAGGGGAAAAGAAGTATGGAATACGCCTTTATCCTCGGAAGAATGTGCACGTGTCTGCTGCACATATTCTTTGCTTCCTTCTTTATTATACCACAATATCTTGTGTTTGTAAATCGAATTATAGATTTTTATATCAATATATTGTGTTTTCAGGAGTTGTCAAACGCCCTCCGCACCATATCTTGTATCTGATCGCTTGTATAAAGGGTTTCTTCTGTTCCTCCCTTCTTGCACCAAAAGTCTGCATCCGTCATGCATCCAGTGACCTTGCACCGCCCCCATGTTCGGCCGTCTTCTCCTATCACAGGCTCGTTCGACCACCACTTACACGCGGCGCAGGGTATCGCTTCCACTTTCATCTCTTTCCCTCCTGTCCATTTCCATCACCGCCAGAATGGCATAGTTCGCAAGATCCATCAGCGTGTCCCGGAGTGATTCGTCTTGCACCTGCTGGCTATCGCCTCGCGTCAGTGCCTTGACACGGTTCAACTTGTCCGAAAGCCGAATACGCACCATTGGCCAGCCTTCTTCTGCAAAGGTCTGGTGGAAGCTGTCTCCATAGTCGTGGTTTTTTCGTTCAAACAGCGTAGTTAGTTCCCCGCAGATCTTTTTGTGCAGCTGCACCTGCTGATCCATGTTGGCCTCCTCCTTATGTTTTGTCGGCTCCAACAAATCATCCACCACCTCATAGCCCATCAGGCGAGCGGCTTCGTTGGGGTGGGCTCTTGCGTATTCATGGCATGGCCTTTTTGTCCCTTTGTATTGCTTTATGGGTTCCCGAAGCTCGCAATAGTCGCAGTCTTTTTGACTATCGCAAAACTGCTCTAATGCCTGGTCAATGGTAAGTGAGATTTCACCCGTCTTACTCCGAAACTTCATTTGATCTTCCTCCCAATCCATGGAAGCAGCCAGCCGAAGGTCAGCGCACCGGCCACATAGCCGAGCCATAGTTCACTGCTCATGGCCGCCCTCCTTCCTTTCCCACTCCCTGCACCGCTGTTCCGGGGCTGTAAAGTCCGCACAGTTCGGGGAGTCTCCATTACAGCACACGCCCTGATAGTCCTCGTACCAGGCGCAGGTGGCGCAGTACTTAGTCATGGGCGGCCTCCTTGTCCCGTTCCAGACAAAACCGAATATATTCCTCGATACGTCTCATATCATCTTCGGCTCCCTCGATTTTCCCTTTCCATCCACAGGAGGGGCAATAAAAGGTATCTCCGTGTCCTCCATTTCCGCAGTTCCCGCCGCAGTTAGGGCACTCGGCATCGACAAACATCAGATTAGTCATGGTCGTCATCCTTTCGCTGGCCGTAGGAGCAGAAATCGTCCTCCGGCATAATATCAAGTAGTAATTTATATGCATCAATCAGCCTCATGCTCGTCCTCCTTGTCCATGCGAGCGCCGCAGTTGGGACAGTAATTATAAAAACTCTGTATGATATTTCCTTTATCATCTTCATCAAATCCACCACAACAAGAACAAAATGTATTTTCGATCCATCTCCCATGCCGCACCTCCGCAACATCGGCGGCGGGGAGAGAGTTAATACAGTGCATGGTATCTTCTTTGCTCAATAATTCCGGGTGGTTGATGCAGACTGCCCAGGAAAGAATTTTCTCTTTGACAACTGCCCTCTCGATGTACTCTTTCATTCGTCCACCGCCCAATTTTTCATATCCTCGTACAGTTCATCCATTTTTTTGTTCCATCCCCTAAGCTTCCAAAAGGTAAGAATACCCAAGGCTATCCATTCCACAGAAGCTATGAGCATCATAATATCAGCCATCCTGCTCCCTCCGTAGTGCGGCCTCTGACCCAAATAATGCATCACTAATAATCCTGACACCATTCTGGTAGCAATCACACTCTAAACAGTGCTTATCTTCGAAAATCCATCTACAATTTCCGCAAAACCCATACTTTACAACAATGTTAAAAGCGGTTTCCAGTTTTTTTCTATCCGTTTTCAGCGCCACGCACTGCCCATCCCGATCAGCCTGGGCCAGCTCGCGGAGGCGGTCAGGCGTAACGCCCAGAAGCTGGCCTGTCAGTATTAACAGTGCGTCCTCGGTGAATGTTCTCTTGAAGCTTTCCGGCTCTAGTCCCGTGTCCTCGTAGGCGGCGAGGCGGTCACGGATCAGCGCCCCAGCCAAGCCGCTATCATCCTCCAGAAGTTCCGGCATCCACTGAGCGCGTCCCTCCTTATCTCGGTAGGTTAACCGTTCCATATCAGTCCTCCTTCTGGCTGCGTCTCAAATACTTTGGCATACATTCTTCCCATGGCCCTAAAATCTCCTCTGCCGTTTTCATGGCTTCAATTTCGTATTCGTGTGGAAATTCGCCGTCTTTGTTGCCATACGCAAACCACATCATAGCCAGGGCTTTCTTCACCTTCTCCAGCTCGGACTGCAGCTTCTCGTTTTCAGCCTGGAGCGTGGAGAGGGAGGTGGCGGCGTCCATCAACACAAATGCGACCGTGTTTATTTCTGGTGAGCACTTCTGTTCACCTTCTTCTCTAAGCGTCGTGTACAATCCATTCAGCCGCTCAATCAGCTTCTCAATTTCCATCAGGTTTCTTCCTCTCCCTCCGGCGGGCGGCGGTCAGAAAAATCCAACCAAATTCTATTGTTCTCCTTGTCGTATCGCTCGGCAGGGAATATGAGAGCCTGCCCGCATTTATGGCAATACGCCTCGCCCTTTTTCACAGCTTTTTTGCAGCCGGGGCAATAAAAGCGGGTATCCCGTACTCCTTTCCATCCTTTCGGACAGGTCACCATTTTGGGCGTTAATCTGCCGGCCAGCATCAGCGCCTCGTTCGGCGGAGTGAGGGTGGGCATAGAGCGGATATCCTCAATAACAACATCTGCCTAGATTGGCTCATCAGCATGTAAATACGGACTAAACAACTCAATCAGAGCGTTCCCATCAATCGGTCGTACTTCCATTTTTCAGTGCCTCCAATCTCCATGTATTATATGGCGCATGATACAGCCGCCCATCGTCCGTACGCACCATAATCTGCATCGCCGAGGCGGTCGGGGTGTAGATTTTCGTTATCACGCCTTTCACACCGCTTACCATACAGACAACCACGTCACCTATCTCCATACAGCGCCTCCAATCGCTTAATCTCCATATCCACGGCCTCGTCCGTCATGGGTGCGCCGCAATATCCACAAAAATTCAAGAAGTTGTCCGGGCTTTGCTTGCCGCACTTTGAGCAGTAAAGGTCGTCATACTCGCACCTCTCGTCAATCGTGATGGTGTGTTGTTCGCCCATGTCATCCATGCCAGTCACACGGCGAAACCCTCCGCGGTGCTTGTGACGCTTAACCCACTCACCCTTCCACACTTTCTCTACCTGCTGCCGGCTGACGGGGCGGAGGGCCTTTATTTTTACCTTTTCCAGTTCAATTGCTCTTTCCCGCTGCCGTTTCCCATAGTGGTGGGGCGGGGCGCTTTCCAGGTGCTTGATTCTATCCTCACAGCTTTTGATGGCCGCTTCTTCCCGCGTCATGCTCATGGCTTGTCCTCCCTTCGGTTCCATTTCTCAAAACATTCTCGATGCCCTGCATAACATATAGGGCAGGTGGCAAAGCTATACCATTGCCCCACATTTTGTACTCGCTGCTGTCCGTGTGGAGTTTGTTGTACCACGTCAACATCTGCGCCTTGGTGTACTCCTTGACCGTCTTGCCGTTTATGGCGGCATGTGTATTGCGGACATTCAGCCAGAAACGGTGCTCGTCCTCTGTGAAGTCCTCCTTCTGGTCGATATCTCCCCATCGGTCGGCAAAGCCCTGCAGCCGTGCGCACTCGGTTGGTGTAAGGCGGCGCACAATGTAATGCGTAAGTACAGCCTGTTGGTTTTGACCTGCTTTCTCTCTTGCAGATATCGCAGGGAATACACCATTTTCGCTGTATATCCTCCGTGCTTGATTGTCCCACGGGGTTAGAGAACTTTCGACCACAAGATCTGTTGCATCCTTGTAGTCGCGCGCTTTCATGGCGCTTGCTGTATCGCTTTCTGCGTACTTCCCGAACGCCTGCATAGCAAAAGCGACAGCGGGGCGGTCAATGGTGTTCAACGTGTAAGAAACATCCTCTTTCCAGCCCTTCCCGTTGCACCTCGCCGTTTCTGCACGATCAATCACATTTCCTTGCAGACAGATTACAGGCGTTCCCTCGACCACAAATGGCGTATTATTCCCGCCTGTGCCAAGCTGCGCAGGGAGCATGGGGCAAATATCAAGAGGGCCTTTATATCGGGTGTCTTGGCTGTGGTTCTCAAACAGGTATTTCATGCACACCGCTGGAGCCTGATTCGTTCCGCTTGGTGAGGCGGCCAGCGTCGGAGAAACTTTTTCCTGCCATCCGATCCCACCCGCTTTCGCTCCCTGTCCCGCTTTGAATGCAGCTGCATAGCAGATTCCAATGCTGGCCTGCCCGTGGTCAGAATTTCCTTGCCCTATGCACGGCGATATTTTTGTGTTCGTGATAGGATCTTGCAGCATGTGAAACGCTATGCAGTTTCCCTCCCGATCTGCTGTTCCAGGGCCGCTTTCAGCATCGGCGGAAGTTCCTTGCCACGGCGTTCTGCCCTGCGTAAAATACCCTCGCACGCCTTCGCGCTCAAAGAGTATTTTTCCGGCGCGTTCGCCTCCAAAATCTGCGACAAGGTGGATTCTACGGCGACGCTGGGGCACTCCCCAATATTGCGCGTCGAAAGTTCGGTAAGCAACGCTCCATCCGTCACCCACATAACAGTCTGCATAGGGCCATCCACCTTGAGGCATCGGAGGCACCGCGGCTGCCGGCTCCGCGATTTTGATAAGCTCTTCGAGGACGACGCGGAAGTCCTCTCCTTTGTTACTGCTGAACGCTCCCGGTACGTTCTCCCAAACAGCGAAACTTGGGTATCTTCCATTGGTTGCACCTCGCATTTCCTTGATTATGCGCACAGCCTCCATGAATAGGCCGCTGCGCGTGGTTTCTTCGTCCCCGTTGGATTCGTGTTTCAAGCCTGCGCGCTTACCGGCAACGCTCAAATCCTGGCACGGTGAACCGAATGTAATTATGTCCACTGGCGGGATCTCCGCCCCGTTGATTTTGCTGATATCGCCAAGATGCTGCAACGCCGGGAAGCGGCTTCGCGTGACAGCGATAGGGTATGGCTCTACTTCTGACGCCCATATCGGCGTGATACCGCATAAGCTACCGGCAAGAGGAAAACCGCCCGATCCATCAAACAGGCTCCCTAAAGTGTAATTCACTTCTTCCCGCGTCATGGCTGGGCCTCCTCGTCCATGTACTTTTTCCTGTACGCGCACTCCCGGCACTTCAGCGCCTTCTCTCGCTTCATTGTATCCCAGCGGAGCACGTCAGCTTTGTAAACCTCAAAATCTTGCTTGTTTCGCAAATACTCCATCGTGTTATTAGCACAGGCAGAAATTTTTGACCACATGACTTGGATATAGTACACAATCATGACCACCACGAAAAATGCCCCGGCGATAATGACTACCAGCGATGCAATTCCCATAGCGTACAAAATCAGCGTGTTCATTCCATCCCCTCCAGCATCTCCATCTCCACCGTGCTCAGAATATCAAGCGCGCTTTGGGGCCATTTCGTATTTGAATTCCAGCCAGGAACCTCGTGTTCCATGCGGTAACAATTAACAATTTCTCCATCCATATCAAGTTCAGGAACGGCCCAAGTAGAAGAAAGATATGTATAATCGTTCATCACCGGCTTTCCAGACTCATAAATCGTTCCACCGGTATACTCCCAATCTCCCCGGAGACCAGCACCCGCACATTCTGGTTTTCTTTCTCTGATAAGCCTTGCAGCTTTGTCCCAATCAAAAATCATCAGTTCTTTTCTACGGTTGGCTTCTCCCATAGCAAATGCCGTCCAAGTGTTCATATTGATTCCTCCAATTTCTTCAATCCATTTCACCAATACCGCGTCTTGCTCTTGAAGCCGTTCACATACTTCGCTTTCTTTCGGGCTTTGTTGAAATGGTCCGCATAGTATCGATCATGGCGGGCAAGGGACGCTTGGATCTGCAGTTCATTCCTTTTCGTCAGCGCATCCCGCTCCAACCGGTATTCCGGTCATGCGCTATGACATCCCACCGAACGTTTTTCACAGCCTTTGCAGCAGTTGATTTTATCCATACTCATAATTCGATCTCCATCTGCATTTTCTCTTCAAACAGCGGAGCAAGCATCTGTTTTACCTATCTCCTGCTTTCCCGGCTCCGGCCTTGCAATGCAGCCAGACCCCTGGCTCTGCGCTGCCTTTCGTTTGGCTCTGCTGTATCGCAAATCTGCCCTTCTGGCTTCCGGATCCGCCCAATACCTGGCCTTTTGCCGCGCCTTTTCCTGCTCCCGGTGGGCTTCATAATACCGCCGGTTCTTCTCGGCGCTGCGGGCTGCGTCCCGCTTCCGCTTACGATCACCAGCGCGCCCGTCAAACAGGTGCTTATAGCTGGCGGCCTTGCAACGCTCAGAGCAATAGTAGGAAATCTTCGCGTGCCCATCCGCTTGTACCAGCCGCATGAAGGGAGAGGATGCCGTTGTAACGATGCCTCTTCCACAGGTAGCACAGGTGCGGTACAGTGTCAGCCGGTTTGGGGTATCTCTTCTAACGCCCATCTTCTCTTGTTCTCTCCTTCCGAACGGTACATTCTTTCCCAGGCGGGCAAAGCAAAGACCTTGCCATCTTGGTTTTTCCAATAAAATCGCAATAAACCATGTTGGATTCGTGAATGATTCCGCAGTAAATGCAGCCAAGACACTCTTTATTTTTCAAGATCTTCCACCTCACGAATCAAAACATCCACATGAGGGGCACCTTCGGTATTGATCTTTTTCACACTCAAAACACTCACCATAGAATCGTCCTTGTAGGCAAAACCATTCAAAGCATCCAGGATTGCCTTTGCGAGATTATCCGCATCCGGTTTCTTCGTGTGCTTCGTTCTGTCCATTGCAGAGCGCTTTTTCCGGGACAGGCTTCTTGGCAGAGGGAAAAAAGCTGTGATCTCCGCCTGCAGCGGGACGCCGGCGCCGAATCCTTCCCGGCTTTGTTCTGCCCAGCACAGCCGAACTTTTTTCTCATACTCCCGCGTTTTGGATGGCGTGTAGGTTCCGTTCCTCGTCACCCGAGGCCTGCCCTTCCCTTCCGGGATCCCCGGAACCGTAAATTCAACCATCTTCCGTGCCCTCATACGCCGCATAAACCGTTTCTAACGCCTCGCGGACATCCGCATACTCCGCAGCGTGCCGCTTGGATCCCGTCGATGCACAGATCGTACTCAGAGATGCGTATCTCTTGATTTCCGCGCAGACCAGTTCTTTTACCCGCTCTCTTGTCATGTCATCATCTCCCACGAATATTGTTTTGCCGGGCTTCTGCCCGCCTGATAAAGCCGCTTGGACGGCTCGTTATATTCCAGCCCAATCCGAGCCCTTGCACCGAATTCGCGGTTTTTCAAGATCGTCAGCAGGGAGGAATAGCCCGCCTCCCCTACTTTGTCCTCTGGGACGCGCTCGACCTTGAACACGTTGTCTGCGCGGTTCGTAATATCGCTGGATCCGCCAATATCGTCTGCCTCCAGCGGCTTATCCCCGGTCTTGCGGGGGTGCGCCACCAGATGCACATGCACGTCAAGCCGTTTTGCAAAGGCCACCAGCCGCCCGGTAAAGGACGATTGCGCCCGCCAGAACCCAAGCTGCGCCTCGTCTTTCAGCTCTGCGGTCATGATGTTGTCCACAAGGAACACATCGCATCCGTACCGGCGATAAGCGTACTCGAAGATCTTCATGATATTTGCCTCGTCGTGCGCATCTTTGCGCTGGATATCGGTCAGAAATAATCTCCCGTCCCACCATGCGTTGATCGCAGGGAGCACGGATGGAGCAATGTCATAAAACACTCTTCCGCTCACAGCGTCTTCCCGGCGCTTCACATGCAGATATCCGGCCGCCTGCTGCAGCAGGCCCATTTTGAAATCCTCTTTCGGGAGCTCTCCGGAATAGGCACATACCTTCCGCCCCTGATTCACCGCATCCAGCAGGATCTGGCCCAGCAATGTACTTTTCCCTTCGCCCCGTTTCCCCGTCCAGACCGACAGAGCGCCCCCGCTGAATCCCCCGATGGCTTTGTCCAGCTCCGGGATCCCGGACACCACGCGCCTGGCGTTTTTCCGTTTCGTTGTATCCACATCGGCAAGGTTCAACAGACCCTGCACCGGCAGCTCTTCGGCTTCCATCAGCAGCTTGTCCATCGCCTTGAAACGCCCATTGTCCCACAGCTCTTTCAGCGTGGCGCAGCCCCGGAACGCCTTCGGCTTCGGGACCATAACCGGAGTAAAAAACCGGTTCTGCAGCTCCTCCGCGATCTCCTCCTGCTTCGGCCCAGGAGGGACGGCCAGCAGTATGTACGGGAACTGTTCCACCCATTCCTTCCACGGCTCCAGATCCGACCATTTTGCCAGAAGGGACAGGCACACTGCGTTCGTCCCAACCGCCTGCGCATCCTCCGCTGTGGCACACCACCACAGGCCGGTGAATGCAGAAGGATCCATCATCTCCGGGCGGAATACCAGAGCGCCGTCAGAGTTTCCAGTAATCATCGTCGCCCATGCCTTTCATTTCTCCCTTGATCCGGTCAAAGAACAGCCCCTGATAGTTGCTGGCGATGCAGTCCAGAATGCAGTTCGCTGCTGCCTTATCTCCGTAAGCAGACGCCGCTTCCCGGATTTTGTTCTGCAGCGCTGCCAGCCCGCGGGGCTTATATTCTTGCTTCCGTTCGTGTTTATAAGCCAGCCATTCCTCAAACGCCGACTGAAGCACGGCGCTGAATCCGGTTTCTTCCTGCGTCGGGATAGGGGGCGTCTTTCTTTTTACCCCCGTAGGGGGTTTTTCTTTCTGGGGGGTTGTCTTAGTCTTAGTCTTATTATGGGGTACCATTTGCGACCCGTTTTCGACCCCACATTCGACCCCGCATTCAACCCCAAAAACGGACCAGAAACACTGATCTAATTGTATGAGTTTGAACTGTGACGGGGTGCCTTTTTTCCCTTTGCGGTACTCGATGAAGCCGCCGGACACAAGCGCGTCCCTTGCCCGCCATAATGTATCTTTCTTTGCGACCTGTACCATGCCCATAAGCCGGAAGTTATCTACTGAGACCCACTCAGGCCACCCGCACACGTTGAATACATCAAGGAGTTTGAAGTACAGCAACTGTGCGGTGGGGGATAAGTGACCATGTTCGACACGCCGGTTGAACGCGTTCAGGTAGTCAATATAAGTCAATTTCGCTCACTCACTTCCCGTTTTTAGAACGGAAGTTCTCCGTCTCCTGAATCATCCATAGGGATGATTCCGCTGCCTGTTTCACTGCCAGATACACTGTCGGAAACACTGCTGTTATGCAATCCGTTTTGGCCGGATTCTTCTCCGCGGTCGCCAAAATAAACGCTGCTCGCAATGACCTCTGCGGACACTCGTTTGTTTCCTTCCTTGTCCGTCCACTCGCGCATCTGCAGGCGGCCATCCACAACTGCCATACGGCCCTTTGCAAAATATCGGCTGACGAACTCTGCCGTCGCGCGCCAGGCCACTACATCGACCCAGTCAACGCTCCTCTGGCCTGTCTGCGTGTCCTTGAAATCCCGCTCCACTGCCAGCCGGAACGACGCTACCGGAACGCCAGCCTGTGTTCTGCGCAGCTCCGGGTCTTTCGCCAATCGGCCCATGATCGTAATATGATTCAGCATTCAAAGATAACTCCTTCCAAAGATCCGGATAAATTCATCGGTATCCCATTTGTATTTCTTCATAGCAGCCATCTGCGCCTCCCGTTGGAGCGGCACGCGAAGGCTTGCCCCTTTATGTACTCCGTTCAGGTGACAGCGGTCATGGCACAGCAGGACCCATAACCCATAACGCTTGCTTTTCGCCCTGTCAGGGCCGCCGAATACCTCGTGGCGGTCTAACTTATCCATCGATCCGTTGCGCCCGCACAGGTGACAGCAGGAGCCTTCCTGAAGAATAGACTTAGCATAGCCATTCCCGTCCAGCTTCATGTTGTATTCATTGCGCACTTTATTTCCCCCATTCTTCTTTCAGCAGCGCGATCTTATCCGGAGGCATGGTTTCCACACCAACAGCCCTGCAGTCCTGGATGCAATTGTCGATCAGATGCGACATCTGCTGCTTGTCAAAATCGCTGCTTCCATAATAGGCCAACACTGTAACACAACCGGGGAGTTTGGATGCCCTCGTATCCACCATGCGCCCAAGATGCTTGCTGCACCAGCGTTTATTAAACGATTCAAGGGCTTTCTTCTGCATACACAGCGTTTCGTAGTTCCCGATATCTTTGATGTGGCTCCGGTAAATCATTTCAGGCGGGTAATTGACGGCTTTGGACAGTTCCCCCGCCAGTTTCCAGTAAAGGCCGTTGGCATCCAGACTCCGCTTGTCTTTATGCGCCTTGATCTCCACATCGTAGACGATGCCGGGCTTGTCCTGCGCCATACAGAACCGCCGGGCTGCAGCGGGGTCTGTCACTTTCAGGCACAGCCATACCGCGCCGTCCTCGCTGCTGATTTTTTC
>ENA-USUG01001688-USUG01001688.1-human-gut-metagenome-genome-assembly--contig:-NODE-1688-length-36278-cov-7.031960_pt1 | contig 36278 bp, 27 predicted proteins | sample MGYA00250059_ERZ773394 | MGnify/ENA primary metagenome ERZ773394 (study PRJEB29103, sample SAMN06111957) | human gut metagenome | biome: human gut; feature: ankylosing spondylitis patient; material... | reverse complement strand
GAATAAGAAATAAAAATAGACAACCTATAGTAGGATTATTAAGTTTAACCAGTCAACCAAAAACAGGACGATACACACAATTCTTAATTCTTAACCATAAATTCGTAACTAAAAAAAGTGCCTTCACTCTAACCATCTAACAATCAGTTATAAAGTAGTAAAAAGTGATAAGGTGAAGGTAGTTTAAGTCTAATTGAAAATATGCACAAAAACGTGAATATACGCTTATAGATACAAAGACGGTCATGCTCTTACAATATAAATTATATTAAAAAGCCGCTTTTCTGCACTTTTTTATATAAGTTTGCCTACATATAATATATATAAGCCATCATGAAAAAGATACAAATATACATATTCCTTACAGCTTTAGTCTGTATATCCAACGTCTTCAGCGCTTGCGAAGATGAAGATAATAACTCCCCGAAGACACCGGACAGTACGGAAGAATGGATCACCAACTTTTTAAAAACGGAATACCTTTGGAGTGATGAGGTCGCAAGTAAAACTCCGGATAACAGTTCACCGGAAAATCTATTTTATTCTCTCCTATCACTGAAAGACGGAAAAACCAAAAACGGATCTCACTATTATTACTCCTATATTGAGAATAACTCTACAACCAAAAGTATCAACGAAGAATCTACCTACGGATTTGAATTCGTTCTTTATAACATCGTTGATAATGCCGAACAACCATTAGGCTACTATTACGCACGGATTCTTTATACCTTACCGGGAAGTCCTGCCGATAGTGCCGGACTAAAACGTGGAGACTGGATCACTAAAATAGCCAAACAAGAAATAACAAGCAATAATTATAAAGAATTAATGGGAGGAGCTGCAACAAAACTATCCATACTAAAAAATATGGCAATCGGACAGCGAGAAGAAGAAGTTGCCATCAAAGCCTCCATCCCAATGGATGAAAACCCATTATTGCTGGATACGATATTAAATGTAAATAATAAGAATGTAGGATATCTCGTGTATAATCATTTTAAGACAGGCAAAGGAGAAAACACCAGTGACCAAACATATGATAACGAAATGATTGAGATATTCAAAAAATTCAAGAACGAGAAAGTAAGTGAATTTGTTCTTGATTTACGTTACAATGGAGGCGGATATCTCAGTTCGGCACAATTACTTGCCGGATTCCTTGTTCCCGAGAATAATAAGGATGGCATATTTTGCTATTTAGAGGATAATAAAGGAAAGAAAGAAGCTTATAAATTTAGAAATGCAAATTATAACCTTGGACTTTCACGCGTGTTCATTCTTGTCAGCAACCAAACCGCTTCTGCTTCCGAAGCTGTCATTAATGGTTTGAAACCTTATATGGATGTAATTCTAATAGGAAACACTACGGAAGGAAAGAATGTAGGCTCCATTCATGAGACACACAATGAATGGGCTATACAACCTATTGTATCACGCATATACAATAAAGATAATTCTACTGATTATGAAAACGGATTCACACCTGAAGATAAATTCTTCTGCAATGAATTAAATTCCAGTGAAAACAACGCTTTGCGTCCGTTAGGTGACCAACGGGAATATATGCTTTCCAAAGCTTTAGATGTGATAAAAGGTGATGCCCCTAAGAAAGCCCTTGCAAGCAGAAGTACAATCCAAAGGATGAAAATTGAATACAATTCAATAGAACGGAAGCAGGAGAATGCAGTTCTCATTAGATAATAAAACGTTTAGGACAATTTCATTAATACAAAGCTGCAAAGAACTATTTATATCAAAGAACAACAATACAATTGCTATTATCAATAATATAATTATGAATTCGGGAATTCATAATTCATGCAGTTGTATTTCTTTAATCTATTCCATAGCTTTGAACCAACGAATTCGTTTTTGTTGAACTTTAAAACAAAAAAGCTATGAAATTAAAAAATTTACTTTTTATTATTTGTTCTTGTTGTTATATAACATTAATAGCACAAGATAACATTGGGACCAAATTACATAAAATTGAGACCCCTAAATTACTAAAGGACCAGTTTGGAAAACCAACTTCATCGGCTTTCCGTATACATGACAATGTTAAATCAGAAACACAGCAAATAGCTAGCCATTGGCACAATATAGCTAAATTTAAAGCTCAAGCAAAAGTCGAAAACTCCATGATGCGTTTGGATAGTATCATTAAAATTAATCCTGATGGTTCAAAATATCAACGTCAATGCTTTACCTTTAATGAACAGAATATTATTACTCAACAACTCAATTCTTATTGGAATGCTCAAACGAATTCATGGGACACAGCTGAAAAATATAATTACGAATGGGATGAAGACGGTTATGTTCTAATGCAGTCATTAGAAGCTTATGGAAGTGGAGAACGTTATGAATTTACTTACAACGACCAAAAACTGGGTATTAGCCAAATATATTCTACATTATCAAATGGAGAATGGATAAAAGTCACCAAAGGAGAATATCAATATGATGATAAAGGAAATATGATTGATGAAATGATTTATGCATGGGATGATACAGAATGGATAAAAGCAACGCATAATACCGCAACATGGGATGACCAAAAGCGACAAACAAGTATTGTATCAATGATATGGAATGGAAGGGAGTGGATTGGTGATATCAAACAAGATTATACATACTATACCACGGATCAACTTTCTTATAAAGGAATGTGGATGTGGTTAACTGAAACGAAGGAATGGCAACTTGTACAAATGTTTTTCCAAGAATTTAATCAAGCTGGACAATGTACTGCCCAAAAGATGAGATTCTGGAATAACGACCGACAAGATTGGAGTGGAGAATATCCATCTTGGGGACCAAGCGGAGGAAAATGTATTACTTATGATGCGACTATCACTTATGATAAACTTGGTCGTAAAATTCTGCAACAACATAAAGAATGTTATAATGATAGCACAGAATGGTTCCTTGCCAGTGAAATGATTACCGAATGGAAAGATGGATTGGAAAATGGTGATTACGAAAGTGAAATGAATGCATATCTTTATAATTATGACTCTAAAGATAAAATTTGGAATCAACGAGAATATGAACGTTACAATGCTGAGGGATTACAAATTTGGCGATTACAACAATTACAAAACTCAGACGGTACAGAAATGAATGACTATTTTGAAGAGAAATATCGTTACGATGAACGCGGTAATCTCACTTATAGTGCTGTGTGGGATTGGGTTGATGGTATACGTACACCAACTATTGAAGAAAACCATACATATGATATTGATAATAATATTGTCGAATCCTACTACCGTAGTAGCAATAACGGCATCATTATAATTAGTAATCCTCAAAAAGCTGCAGGATACGAAACACAAGATGATGAAGGATGGGTAAATACCTCTCATTTTATTTACAAGTATGAAAATGGCCACCGTATTTCTAAAATGGGTTACAGATGGAACGGTACAGCCTGGGGAACAAATAATGGACAATCTGTAGAATATGATTGGAATACTCCTGTTGATGAATTAATTACTGCAATCGGTTATGGAGATCCTTATAAAATAGATTTTGTTCATGACTATACAACAGACGGAACAGAAGGGTGGCTTACTAGTACTTCTACTTACTATTATAGTGAACAAACCACCGATATCCAACAAACAAAATCCGGTAATATTGTTTTCGCCAACAACATACTGACAATAACCGGAGGTAATGACATTGAAAATCATATTTATGACATTACAGGTAAACAAGTATATCAAGGAAATAATTCAGAAGAAAACCTAAATCTTTTGAGTCAGGGCATCTATCTTGTAAGAAGCATTATTGACAGTAAGATGTTTACACTCAAAATTATTATTAAATAGTAGTTCTTAATACATATCATCCCGGTTACTATTCCTCTTATAAAGGAGAAAGTAGCCGGGATTCTTATTTTTATCATTGACCAACCAAAAACGACAGACTTTTTATCAGAAAATATGGTTCGATTTTTCTTCTAATCTTTGTTAGGTCAAAATATTTTCCATAACTTGCAAACATTAATTGATGTATTGTAAGACACACAATACCCAATACTGTTAGCTTTAAGAAAATGAAAAATATTATTTTAGTAATAATTATCACATTACACAATATTACAACAGTATATGCAGAAAAGAAATTTGACTATGAATCTCTTTCCCGGTATTCTATTGATGAACTTTTCCAATATGCAAACCAATATCTGGAGCATAATGACAATGACACGGCAATGGCTTATTTTCTATACGTTATCGGAGGATATGAATTCGATAAAAATCGGGATACACAATATATTTGCGCCCGCTCACATATAGCCGTCGGAAGTATCTACTACAAACAAGGTTACTATTCCAAAGCATTCGATTCATACACCAATGCTATTAAAATCAGCGAAGAAAATAATTTCATAGATATACTGCCACAGATATATAATAATCTTGGAAGTATATATTGCACATGGCAGGATTACACACAAGGACTATTTTACTATCAAAAGGCACTTGAATACACAAGTCTTCAACAGCAAGAGAAACTCTATCAAAAGATTCTAATTAATATTATTGGTGTGTATTGCGAGAAAAAAGAAACAAAAGCAGCACGCAGTTATTATAATCGATTATATCAATTTTATGATCAAGACACATTAACAAATTATTTCTGTTTACTCAACAAAGGTCTGATACTAATTACAGAAGGAAGAGAAAAAGAAGCAGTAAAATACATTCATCAAACCTGTGAATACGCAGAATTAAACCAATTAGGTTCAGGTTATCTTAGCTCTGCTTATGTTACCCTAGCACAATTATATGAAAAAATATACCCCGATTCCGCTTTATACTATTATAGAAAAGCATTAACCGATGATCTGCCTCCATATATGCAACGTAATCTACTAAAACAGTTATCCAGACTCTACAGAAAGAAAGATAAACAAAAAGCTATTTATTATACAAATCGTTACTTACTTTTATCTGATTCCCTCTTTGACGAGAATGAAATAAACCGTATGAAAGGTTCCCAATTCATTTATGAATCGGAAAAGAACTTCCAAGAGATAAAGGAACTAAATAAAGAAAAACTAGAACAGAAACAACAAATCAAGGCACAACGTACTGTTATGTTAATAAGCGTCATCATATTCGCTATTTTTTCCATAATGTTTATCCTGCTGGTAATCCAGAAAAAGAAACTAAGTCAGGCATACAAAGATCTTTTCTTACGAAGCAATGCAATATTGGCAAAAGATAAGGAAAATCAACAGATACGTGAAGGATTGGAAAATATCATTCTGAATCTGAAGAAACAGCTCTCCGATTTTTCAGAAACAGGTTCTGTCTCCTCTCAAAATGTCGAATCACATTACACCCAGCCAGATCAGGATTCTTATAAACAGCAATCTGCAGATAAACTGACCGATAAACAAAAGGAGCATATCCTCTCTGCTGTCAATCAAGTTATAAATAATACAGAAGCTATATATGATTGCGATTTCAACATCGAATTATTAGCCGATATGACCGGATATAATTCTAAATATTTGTCTAAAGTCATCAACGATACATATCAATGTAATTTCCGTACATTCATTAATGAGTATAGAATAAAAGAAGCCCAAAAACGATTACTCAATACCAAAGAATATGGTAATTACACAATTAATGCCATTGCTCAAAGTGTGGGGTATAAATCACATGCTAATTTTATTCTCTTATTCAAAAAACATGTAGGAATATCTCCGTCTGCTTATCAGAAAATGGCTAAAGAGTATGATTCAGGAAACCTCTTGTTCCATTCTATGGATTAATGTATAAATATAAGGTAGTCATAGAAATTTGATAAAAGAATGAAAATTGAATACAATTCAATAGAACGGAAACAAGAGAATGCAGTTCTCATTAGATAGAAGCTTAACAAAATACCATTCTTTTTAACTCAACACTTTTCATTCCCAGCTGTTTTAATATCCATCGAACTTAAACAGCTTAATATATGGAATGGATTATAGATTTATTACGAAGTCATTCGGAACTGGCTATCTTTCTGACAATAGCACTCGGGTTCTGGATCGGACGGTTTAAAATAGGACAATTCAGTCTGGGTACTGTCACCAGTGTATTGTTAGTAGGAGTTCTTGTCGGGCAACTCGATATAAAAGTCGATGAACCTGTAAAGTCCGTATTTTTCTTACTTTTTCTTTTTGCCATTGGGTATAAAGTAGGACCGCAATTCTTCCGTGGGCTGAAAAAGGATGGACTTCCACAAATGGGATTTGCTGTTCTTATGTGTATTTCCTGCTTATTGGTGCCTTGGATACTGGCAAAAATTATGGGATACAATCCCGGAGAAGCAGCCGGATTATTGGCCGGTTCGCAAACCATCTCCGCCGTAATCGGAGTAGCGGGAGACACAATCAACAGTTTAAATATCAGTGATACAGAGAAAGTCAATTACAACAACATCATTCCCGTAGCCTATGCAGTGACATATATCTTCGGAACTGCAGGTTCGGCATGGATACTTGCATCCATCGGCCCCAAAATGCTGGGAGGATTGAAGAAAGTAAAAGCGGCATGCAAAGAGTTGGAGGCAAAGATGGGTAACACAGAAGATGAACAGCCGGGATTCATTAACGCTTTTCGTCCGGTAGTATTCCGAGCCTACAAGATAGAAAATGAATGGTTTGGAAATGGAAAAACGGTAGATGAATTGGAAAGTTACTTTGACGCCAATGACAAACGACTCTTTGTTGAACGTATTCGTCATAAAGGAAACATTATCAACGATATTAATCCCTCCATTATACTACAACGAGATGATGAAGTAGTGCTCAGTGGAAGACGTGAATATGCCATTGGAGAAGAAAACTGGATCGGCGAAGAAGTCTTTGACCCTGAATTACTAAATTTCCCGGCAGAAGTTCTTCCTGTCATGATTAATCATAAAAGCTATTCAGGAAAAGCTCTATGTGTGATACGTAAAGAAAAGTTCATGCATGGCGTAAGTGTACGAACTATCAAACGTGCCGGGATATCTATTCCGGTATTCCCTCAGACGATTGTAGATCAAGGTGATACATTGGAACTGGTAGGTACGAAAAAAGAAGTGGAATTGGCTGCAAAGGAATTAGGTTACGCAGACCGTCCTACCAATGCAACAGACATGATATTTGTTGGTCTCGGCATATTTCTCGGAGGTATTTTCGGTGCATTAGCCATCCATGTAGGAGGGGTACCAATCAGCCTTAGCACAAGCGGGGGAGCACTGATTACAGGATTAGTATTCGGATGGATACGCTCAAAACGTCCTACTTTCGGTTATATACCCGAACCATCACTTTGGGTATTGAACAATGTAGGATTGAACATGTTCATCGCAGTTGTAGGCATTGCCGCAGGACCTAGCTTCATTGCCGGCTTCGAGCAAGTAGGCTGGAGTCTTTTCATCGTAGGAGCCATTGCAACCACGATTCCGCTTATTATAGGACTATTATTAGGTAGATACGTATTCAAATTTCACCCGGCATTGATATTGGGATGTACGGCAGGTGCCCGTACTACTACCGCCGCCTTAGGCGCAGTGCAAGATGCGGTGGAAAGCGAGACTCCTGCTTTAGGATATACAGTAACTTATGCTGTGGGCAATACATTACTTATCATTTGGGGAGTAGTCATCGTACTATTAACTTGATGAAATATTACAAAGAAATTATAACCTAAAACCAACTTTAATTATGAAAGAATTAATAAACAAGACTCCGGGCGTTGCCATTGAAAAAGAGATGGAGAAAGTCAGCCCTTTCGAGCTCAAAAACAGATTGATAGAACTTGCTGACGAAAGTATAAAAAAGATTGCCCACACCATGCTTAACGCGGGAAGAGGTAATCCTAACTGGATAGCGACATTACCGCGCGAAGCATTTTTTACATTAGGTAAATTTGGAATTGAGGAGTGTCGCCGTGTCATGGAACTTCCGGAAGGTATTGCCGGAATTCCTCAAAAAGCCGGCATAGCGCAGCGGTTCGAACAATTCTTGATAGATAATGCAGATGCTCCGGGAATTAAATTACTGAAACAGACTTACAACTATATGCTCATGGAACACGCTGTCGCTCCTAACGAACTAGTTCATGAATGGGCGGAAAGTGTTGTCGGAGACCAGTATCCCGTGCCCGACCGTATCTTAAAGTACACGGAAACAATTGTGCAGGACTACCTGAATCAGGAAATGTGCGATAACAATCCTCCGGAAGGTAAATTTGATCTGTTTGCCACCGAAGGCGGAACCGCAGCGATGTGTTATATCTTCGACTCATTGCAAGAAAACTATTTATTGAATAAAGGTGACAGTATTGCCTTAATGGTTCCCGTATTCACTCCTTACATCGAAATTCCGGAGCTCGACCGTTATGATTTTGATGTTATCAAAATACGTGCCAACCAAATGACTCCCGACGGATTACACACATGGCAATATAGCGATAAAGACATAGTAAAGCTCCGCAATCCGAAAATAAAAGCCCTATTTGTTGTCAACCCCAGTAATCCGCCCAGCTACACGTTAGCCAAAGAAACAGTAGAACGAATTGTAGATGTCGTCAAGAACTACAATCCTAATTTAATGATTATTACAGATGACGTATATGGAACATTTGTTCCGGGGTTCCGTTCTCTGATGGCCGAATTGCCCGACAACACTTTATGCGTTTACTCGTTCTCCAAATATTTCGGAGCTACAGGATGGCGCTTGGCCGTTATCGCATTACACGAGAATAATATTTATGACAAAATGATTGCCGGATTGTCACGTAAACGTAAAGCTGATCTGAACAAACGATACGGCAGTCTATCTATTAATCCTGAAAGTCTTAAATTTATAGACCGGATGGTAGCCGACAGCCGTCAGGTTGCCTTAAACCATACTGCCGGATTATCCCTGCCACAGCAAATGCAAATGAGTTTGATGGCAGCATTCGCTTTATTAGATAAAGAAAACAACTACAAACACAAGATGTGGGAGATAATTAAGAATCGTTTAAAAGCTCTTTGGGATAATACAGGATTCACCCTTGTAGAAGACCCGCTCCGTGCCGGATATTATTCGGAAATAGATATGTTGGTATGGGCCAAGAAATTCTACGGAGACGCATTTGTAGAATATCTGAAAAAGAATTATAACCCTTTGGATATTGTGTTCCGTTTGGCCAAAGAGACATCACTGGTCGTATTGAACGGAGGAGGATTCGATGGACCGGAATGGTCTGTTCGTGTATCATTAGCCAACCTCAACGAAAATGATTATGTAAAGATAGGACAAGCCATCAAGCAGGTATTGACAGAGTATGCGACCCTTTGGAAAACTAAGAAATAACACAGACTAACTAAACTGACTAAAGCCGGAGAACATTGATTTTCAATGAATACTCCGGCTTTTTTATTTGTATTTTGTTACAAAGAGCAAACAAAATTTAATCACAAGCCACATTCCGAACAAAGGCATCCTATTTGTTGTTAACCGGATAAAATAACTAAATAAATCAGTAAAAGAAAACCATTATGAAAAAGGTATTATTTATTGTAGGATTACTGATGTTTGCATTATTGGGAAACATGCAAGCTCAAACGGTTAAAAAAGATATAGATAAGGCAGCACGCAAAGCGGAAAAAGAAGCCAAGAAGTTGGAAGAAAAAATGCAGAATGAGATATTATTCAAGGAAGCCGAAAAAGCGTTGCAAAACCAAGCATTTGTTTTGGAAGCCGACCGGGTAATCTTCAAGCGTGGACGTTCGGAATTTGTAAATTCAAACATGAATTTTATCTCATTGAGCGATGACAGAGCAACCGTGCAGATTGCATTCAATGGTCCGTTCTCCGGTCCTAACGGTCTGGGTGGAGTAACCGTGGATGGTACGGCAAGCAATATCAAGATGAGTAAAGACAAACGTGGGAATATCAACTTCTCCATGGATGTACACGGCATCGGGGTTTCTGCTCAAGTATTCATTCAACTCACTAATGATAATAATGATGCATCCGTTACGGTTAGTCCGAACTTCAATTCAAACCGTATCACACTTACGGGAAAACTATTGCCGGTAGAGAAATCGAATATCTTTAAAGGACGTTCGATATAATTTCAGAATGAGGAAATCATAATTCAGAATTTATTCTCTATTTTTGCCTCATAATACAATCGAGAATATGAGGGATTATATCATAGCGGATAATCAGGACATCACTAAGGCGGGAATGTTATTCATGCTTAGCGGGATTAAAGGTATCGGTCCCATCACTGAAGCGGAGAACAAATCCGAACTGATAAAAGCACTTAAAGAAAAGTCGGAAGCGGTAGTAATCATTGATTATACTCTCTTCGACTTTTCCGGCATTGAGGAATTGATTATACTGAAAGAACGTTTCCCTAAAGTAAGTTGGTTACTGTTTTCGGACGATTTAAGCGAGGATTTTTTACGACGCATTTTGCTTGGCAGTCTCTCATTCAGTGTTGTCATGAAAGACTGCTCCAAAGAAGAGATACTTACTGCATTACAGTGTATTCTGCACCATAACCGATTTATATGTAATCATGTAGGAAACCTGCTCTTAAATGGTAAACGCAATATCACCATTCAGGATCATACGCTAACGAATACGGAAAAAGAAATTCTCAAAGAAATAGCTCTCGGCAAAACTACCAAAGAAATAGCATCCGAACGCAATCTTAGTTTCCATACCATAAACACACACCGAAAAAATATTTTCCGTAAGCTGGAAGTCAATAATGTGCATGAAGCCACAAAATACGCAATGAGAGCCGGAATTGTAAATTTAGCAGAATATTATATCTAATGAACATAGCAACATTAATATCCGGAGGTGTAGACAGCTCCGTTGTAGTCCATCTCCTAAAAGAGTCAGGTTATACACCTACCTTATTTTATATAAAGATTGGTGCAGATGAAGAAGAAGGATTAAATTGTACTTCGGAAGAAGATATTGAAATGGCTACACTCGTAGCCCGCAAATATGGCTGTCCTTTGGAAATCATCGATTTACACCGTGAATATTGGGATAGTGTGGTGGCATACACTATTGATAAAGTGCGTCGTGGACTGACGCCTAATCCCGACGTGATGTGCAACAAACTAATCAAATTCGGATGTTTCGAACAAAAATGCGGTAACGGTTTCGATAAAACAGCGACCGGACATTATGCTACAACTACCGAAACAGGTGGAAAGACATGGTTATCTACCGCTAAAGATCCGGTAAAGGACCAAACCGACTTCCTGGCACAAATAGATTACTTACAGGTATCCAAACTGATGTTTCCTATCGGCCATCTTATGAAAAGTGAAGTCAGAGCCATTGCTGAAAGTACAGGCATAGCCACAGCAAAAAGAAAAGACAGTCAAGGTATCTGTTTTCTGGGAAAGATCAACTATAACGATTTCATACGCCGCTATCTCGGCGAGAAAGAAGGAGACGTTATTGAGCTGGAAACAGGAAAGAAGATTGGTCGCCATAAAGGATTTTGGTTTCATACCATCGGACAACGTCACGGATTAGGCTTTGGCGGAGGTCCATGGTATGTCATTAAAAAGGATATAAACGAGAATATCATCTACGTATCAAAAGGATTTGATGCCGAAGCACAATATGGCAATCATTTCACAATACATGATTTTCACTTTATTACGGACAATCCTTGGAATGAGACATCACACCCCATTGATATAACTTTCAAAATAAGACACACCCCGAAGTTTACTCACGGAAAGCTATACAAAGAGAATGGCGTTTACAAAATTGAATCTTCCAAGCCCTTACAAGGAATAGCTGCCGGACAATTCGGAGTGATTTACGATGCGGAACACCGGTTATGTATCGGAAGTGGAGAAATACAATAATTCTTATCAAACAATCCAAATATATTGCGCTTTCAGTCCTCGTATATTTCCAAAGGAAGAATAATGCCGGATAATCTTCATAAGATTTATCTGGCAGGTAAAGTAAACCAGAATGTTGTCCCTACTCCTTCTTCAGATTCAACGCCGATACTACCACCCAACTTTTCAACAATTGTCTTACAAATAGAAAGTCCGAGACCTGTTCCGGGAACGCAGGCATCTAATTTCACAAAACGATCAAAGATTAAAAGTTGTTGGTCTTTAGGGATACCACGTCCGCTATCCGATACATAGAAATAAAGATTATCATTGTCTTTCATTTTATACCCGAAACTAATATGCCCCTTGTCTGTAAACTTAATGGCATTGGTTATCAGATTTAGGATTAACTGCATGAAGCGATTACGATCTGTATGGAAAACATACTCAGGCAATCCCCCCACAAACTCCAGTTGTACATCATCACTCTTCAGACGAAGACGAGCCGTTTGCTCAATTTCCGCCATTATTTGATTTAGTTCCACATCTTCAAAATGAAACTCAATCACACTGGCTTCAATCTTGGATAAATCTAATATATCATTGATTAATTGCAGCAACAACTCACTATTGTTATTGATAATCTTTATATACTCACGCTTGCAAGACTCATCCTCCTCTTCAGACAACAGGTTGGAAAAACCAACAATCGCATTCAATGGTGTACGTATTTCATGACTCATATTAGCAAGAAACGCAGATTTCAGTTTGTTGGAAGCCTCAGCTTTTTCTTTTGCCTGAATCAGTTCAAACTCCATTTTTTTGCGTTCATCTATATCCATAGACGCACCAACCACCATTTCCGGAGTACCTTTTTCATCCCATTCTCCGACTAATGCAAATGTGGCAACCCAAATATACTTTTCCGTTTCACGCTCAAACATCCGATATTCATGGTATAGCTCCTCTATCTCACCTTTCAGCAAAGCATCATATTTCATCTTTACCGCTTCAACATCTTCCGGATGTATCCATGTCCAATATTCCGCAAGTGCAACATCTTCCCTATTCGTTACCTCTATCACTTGTGTTTTTAAATCAATAGAACAAGAGTATAATTTGGCAGCTTTCAGAACTAATTCATATTTCTTATTCAACAATTTCAGATCCAAACGATTCTTATAAATCTCTGTCAAATCTATTGCCGTACTAATCAATCTTTGCTTATTTTCCTGGTTATTAATTATCTTTTTTACAATCTGCAAATAAATATTTCCCTGTTCTCTTTCATAACATTTTACCGATTCAACAGCTTTTCCCGTACAAGCAACTTCCGTATCCAGAACCTGCAGATCATGAGCCATGACACGATCCTTATAGAAATTATAGTTCTGTCCACGAACTTCTGACGAGTCATACTGTAATACCTCCGTAGCTTTCTTATTCCAGAAAGTATATCTAAAACTATTATCTATACTTTTTACCGTCACTGCTATCGGTAATTCATTTAGCAAAGACTCGAAATAGTTACGGTTTTTCATTTCTATTTTTCTTGACTTTGACAACATATGAATATAAAGCAAAAGTCCAGAAACAATAAAAGCCAAGATAATCAATGTAAACCAAATCTTTTCATGATATAACTCATAGAAAGAAACCGGTGCATTGAAATATACGGCATCAGAAGGGTATAATGCCGGATCTATCTTATGGAATATCAGATTAGGATAACTGAGAAAAGAAGAATCCCGTCCTATTATCTGACGTTGCTCAATATCCCGGGCAGGTGTTCCTGATAAGATTTCATCAAGTGTTTGCACAATGGTACTACCAAATACCGCTGTAGAGACATAATGTCCCCCTGCAAATTTATTACGCGAAAGATCCTGAGGGGTAAGAAGAAATAAAGGTGAATCGGAGAAATCATTTATTATCTCCTGTATATGGTCAAACAAATAAGAACTGTCATCCTTTGTCTGTGTATTGAACCATGAATAATAAATAATTCCTGTTTTCTTATCATATTCCTTCAGTAGAGTCAATAATTCCTGAGTAGATAAATCTTTGGAACATAAACTGGCATAGGCAAAATCAGGATAAAATTTCCTCATTATGGAATCCATTTCAGAACGAACCCTTGAGCTTACATACCGTTCATCCGTTATTAAAGCTACCTGATTCATTTCCGGCAACAAATTCTTCATCAATTCAATCGTTTCACGAATAAAATAAGGTTGTCTAAGAGTGGTTACATTGTATACCCTACACCATTCTTTTATAGGCACAGTATCGTCAATCCCTATAGGTTTTCCCGAATAAATAATATCTAAAGTAGCAGGAATCCTATCACATGAATTTACAACAAGAACAGGAACATCCTTCCATACATCATCAAAAAGCACACGACATATCATCCAACCTGGTTCACCTATGAAGACAACAGCAGAAGGAGGATATGTATATTTTAACCGAAAGTCCTCCAATAGTTTATCAACCTGTTCTTGCTGCCTGATTACAGGGACAGAGAGAGACTCAGCCCTCACCATCATATTTTGCTTCGTAAAATGGTTATGAATCTCCCAGTATATATCTTTCGTCCACGGCAAATTAAAATTAAGGGAATTGAATACTAAAACATACTCACCTTCCTCATTAGCAGGTGTATTCGCATAAACGACAAATGGGAAAAGGCAAACAAGTAACAACAACAAGCATCTTCTTGTCGTCCTGTTTACTAAAGAAAACGTGCATTTCATTCTAACGCTATTATAGTAAAAACATGATTTGCCAAAGATAAAGAATAATTCATTAATTACGCCACGATATGTAAAAAAACGCCACATTCCACATATATAATAAATAGATGCGGAATGAGAATTATTTTAAATAACTTCCAATGCCCGGCTTATATCATTCTTAATATCTTCTATATTTTCAATACCGACAGACAGACGTAAAAGTCCCGGAATAGCTCCGGAAGCTATTTTATCGGCATCCGATAACTGTTCATGTGTTGTTGTTGCAGGATGAATAATCAAAGTCTTCGCATCTCCTACATTTGCCAGATGACTAATTAATTTCAAGTTATTAATCAGCTTATCCGCCCGTTCGGAATCTCCTTTTAACTTGAAAGAAAGTACACCGCCAAATCCGTTTTTCAAATACTTCTTTGCCAATGCGTGATACGGACTGCTTTCCAATCCCGGATAATTCACATATTCTATTTCCGGATGCGTTTCAAGCCACTTTGCCAATTCTAAAGCATTATATACATGACGTTCCATCCGCAAAGAAAGAGACTCCAATCCCTGAAGCAACAGGAAAGAATTGAAAGGAGAAATCGTGTTACCCCAATCACGTAACCCTTCAACGCGGGCACGAATTGTAAAAGCTATATTTCCAAATGGTCCCTCTGTCCCGAATACATCCCAAAATACCAGTCCATGGTAACTATCACTAGGTTCGGTAAAAGCACGAAACTTTCTATTCCCCCAATTAAACTTACCGCTATCTACAATTACTCCTCCCAATGATGTACCATGACCGCCTATCCATTTTGTCGCACTCTCCACCACAACACTAGCTCCATGCTCCAAAGGACGAAACAGATAACCGCCCGCACCGAATGTATTATCTACAATCAAAGGAATATCATAACGTTCGGCAACTGCCGCTATCGCCTCAAAATCAGGAACATTCAATCCCGGATTACCAATTGTCTCCAAGTAAATCAGTTTGGTATGTTCATCAATCAACTTCTCAAACTCTTCCGGAGTATCTTCCGGAGTAAAACGCGCCTCCACCCCCAAACGTTTAAACTGGCTTTTAAACTGGTTGTAAGTACCTCCGTAAAGATGGGAAGTAGAAACGAAATTATCCCCCGCTTCCAATATATTATTTAGCGCGATAAACTGGGCCGACTGCCCTGATGATGTAGCCAAAGCGGATTTCCCCCCTTCCAAAGCTGCGATACGTTTCTCAAATACATCTGTCGTGGGATTCATCAGACGGGTATAAATATTTCCAAACTTCTTCAACCCAAATAAATCCGCACCGTCTTTTGCATCTTCAAAAACATAAGAGCTTGTCTGGTAAATAGGTACTGCCCGCGAATGAGTAGTTCCATCCACTTCCTGCCCCGCATGTACCTGTAATGTCTCAAATTTAAATTCTTTCGTTTCCATTGTTATCTGTATTTTGATTGACAATTCCGATTATAAAGGATATTCGTCAAAGGCATAGAGCAAGGTAGACAAATATCTTTCTCCCGTATCCGGCAATAATGCGACAATATTCTTACCTGCATTTTCCGGACGACGAGCCAATTCCATAGCTGCAAAAACAGCAGCTCCCGATGAAATACCTACTAAAAGTCCTTCCTGTTGCGCCAAATCTCTCCCCGTACGTATCGCATCATCATTCTCCACCTGTATAATTTCGTCTACCACATTGGCATCATAAATAGCGGGAACAAATCCGGCTCCTATGCCTTGTATTTTGTGCGCGCCCGCTTTTCCGCCTGAAAGTACCGGAGAATCCGATGGTTCTACTGCCACGACTTTCACTTCCGGGTTATGTTTCTTTAATGTTCCTCCCACACCGGTTATCGTTCCTCCTGTTCCGACTCCCGCTACAAATATATCAACTTTTCCATCCGTATCCCTCCAAATTTCTTCTCCTGTCGTATGTCTGTGTATTTCCGGATTGGCAGGATTCTCGAACTGTTGAAGAATCACCGCATCGGGTGTCTCCTTTTTCAATTCTTCAGCTTTAGCTATCGCGCCTTTCATTCCTTCCACGCCCGGAGTAAGCACGATTATAGCTCCCAAAGCCTTCAATAAATTGCGCCTTTCCATACTCATGGTATCAGGCATCGTCAATATCAACTTATACTTCTTTACAGCAGCAACGAAAGCAAGTCCTACCCCCGTATTACCACTCGTCGGTTCTATAATGACACTATTCTGTTTTAAAATACCTTTCTTCTCCGCATCCTCTATCATAGAGAAAGCTACGCGATCTTTCACACTGCCTGCCGGATTAAAATACTCAAGTTTAGCTATTATACTTGCCTTCAGTTCTTTACTTTTATTATAATGAGAAAGCTCCAGTAATGGAGTATTTCCTATCAGGTCCGTTAACTGTTTTGCTATCTTTACCATATCATTTCGATTTAGTTTATTATTAATGTTACAAAGATAGACGGAATAAAGTTGGCGGACAATAACCTAATATAGGCATTTTTATACCATATTTGTGGTAGGAATAAAGAAATTTGCCTAAGTTTGCAACGAAATGTGACTAATAGAATGAAATATGAAATCCAAAATTATATATCTGCTTCTATCAATCTCTACCTTATATATATGCTCTTGCGGAGAAGACCGTTCGGGAGAATACGAAGCACGTATCGCTGAAGATAAATGGATAAAAGAGCAGATGGATAACATATACCTGTGGTACTACGATATGCCGGAAGAAAGTAAGCTGGACTTCTTCAAAGTACCGGAAGATTTCTTTAAAAGCCTGTTATCTACCAAATGTCAGGAAGGCAAAGGTGATAAATATTCTTATCTGGAAACCATTGAAACCAAAAGCCGTAGCATAGATAGCGAATCGACTTACGGATTTGATTTCGTACTGTTCCAACCCTCACAAACTCCTAAACAGATGGTAGCCCGGGTCTTGTTTGTTTTAAAAGACTCTCCTGCAGCAAAAGCCGGAATAAAAAGAGGAAACTGGATATCTGCTGTTAACGGTGAGGTTTTAACAAAAGACAATTACGGTTATCTATATAAAGGAGCAGAAGCTGAATTTTCACTCGCTCAAGTAGATACAATTGATAATACGGCTTTATGGAAAGATACCGCCAACGTCAAGGTATCCGCATCCCAACCAATAGAGAACAATCCGTTTTACCTCGACACTGTTTACCATATCGGAGGAAAAAACATAGCTTACATGATGTACAACGCATTTGCTACCGGACCGACAGATAACCCTTATGACGAAACGTATAATAACCAGATGCGTTCCATCTTTGCCGGATTCAAAGGGGCCAATGTCAATGACTTTATCCTGGATATGCGATATAATCCGGGAGGCTATCTAAGTTGTTCACAAGTACTTGCCAGTCTGCTCGCTCCTGCCGATAAATTAGGGCAACCATATTGCTCTCTTGCTTTCAATGACCTGAACGAAACCAAAGATACAACTTATACATTAAGAGAAGATCTAACAGGTGGGAACAACCTCAACCTTAGCCGGCTTTATGTTATCGTAACAGACCAAACCGCATCGGCCTCAGAAGCCGTTATCAACTGTCTTCGACCTTATATGGAGATAAAGCTCATCGGTACAAAAACCGAAGGTAAGAATGTAGCCTCCCTGCCCATTAAGACAGAAGAATTTCCCGGTATAATTTTGCACCCGATAGTAGCTATCGTCAACAATTCAAAAGGAGAATCCAATTATTTCAAAGGCATGACTCCCGACTATGAATTAAATGAAGCGGATAATGCCAAATTGGTCGATGCACTTCAACCATTGGGAGATACAAACGAATACCTGCTGAAGAATACTTTGACATTGGTCACAACCGGAAGTATTCCCGGACTGGAAACGGAAGAGGAAGAAAAGAATGAAACAAAAGCTATCTTAAACCGTCAACTGAAATCGCAACTCAAATATATCGGTAACTCGATGGACAGGAAAAAAGGAAAAAGAAACGGGATGCTGCTCACACCCCGCTAAACCCGTTATCGTCTATTAAAGAAGTTCTTAAAGAATAAGATCTGATAGTCAATGGAGTTCTTCCAATACTCACCGGTATGAGCACCCGGACGCACAATAAAGTCGTGATCGATCTTATATTCCAATAGCTTTTCATGGAACTTATTATTTACCTCAAAGAAGAAGTCCTTATAACCGCAATCGACAATAATAGCCAAGTCCCCATTCTTTAAATGGTCTATTTGGTTTATTACCGTATGATTCTCCCATACTTCACGGTTATCAGCTTCTTTACCCAACTGCATCGACATCTCCCAATTATTCGGGAACGGACGAATATCAACACCTCCACTGGTACTTCCCGCCGCACCGAACATATCCTTATGGCGGAAAGAAATCCACATCGCACCATGCCCTCCCATACTAAGTCCCGCTATGGCACGTGCTTTACGATCGGCAACCGTCGGATAATTCTTATCAATGTAATCTATCAACTCTTTGGACACGAATGTTTCATAACGGTATTGAGGATTCTTCGGACTATCCCAATACCAACTATTCTTACCGTCAGGACAAACAAAGATAATCCCGTCACGGTCTGCTATCCTAGGCAATTCCGGTTTAAGCTCTATCCATGACTTTGCATTGCCACCATACCCATGTAATAGATAAATGACCGGATAATTTCCTTTCTTCTCAGGAGTCACCACCACTACCTGCACGTCCTTATTCATTGAAAGGCTTTTTACCATAACCGTATCCACCCTTCCCGCCTTTGCAATGACGGCACACAATAACATAAAGCCTAAAAGAAGGCTCTTTCTCGTCAACAAATAATGTTTTGCATTCATATTTACAGATTTTAAATTATAACTATCTATCCCGCACAAAGATACGAATAGTTATTACGTACACAAATCTCTTTGAGTGAACAAATTTATCTGTTTAAACATTAAATAAGGAGATAATTATTATTACTTTTGCCTCAATAAAACATTTGACAATGAATAAATTACTGTATATCTGTTTTCTATGCTGTCTTCTCCTAAGCATACCGACTACCGGTCATGCACAAACAAAACACCTGATTAAAGGAAATATAATCGATAAAAACAAAAGAGAACCGCTGCCCTATGCCACTGTACTGATTTATGGCACAGGCATGGGAGCTATAACGGATTCCGTAGGTAATTTCCGAATTGAAAACGTTCCTCCCGGAATTTACCGTCTGCAAATATCCACCTTAGGATATAAGACTCTTATCACACCGGAATACATTTTATCGACGAAAGATTTGAATATCAATGCAGAGATGGAGGAAAGTGCAACGGAACTGAAAGAAGTCAGTGTTACCGCCTCTACTTTCCGCCGACTGCCGGAAACACCTGTGGGGCTGCGCATCATCGGTTTGCAAGAGATTGAAAAGAGTCCGGGAGCCAACCGTGACATTTCCCGCATCGTACAGTCTTATCCCGGAGTAGCCTTTTCCCCTATCGGATACCGTAACGACTTGATAGTGCGCGGAGGAGGTCCGTCGGAGAACCGTTTCTATCTGGATGGAGTAGAGATTCCCATCGTTAATCATTTCAGTACGGAAGGAGCATCGGGAGGTCCGGTCGGTATTATCGATGCCGACCTCATTCGTGAAGTAAACTTCTATACCGGTGCTTTTCCTGCCGGAAAAGGCAATGCTCTCAGTTCCGTGCTCGACTTTAAGTTACGTGACGGCGACATGGAGAAAAATACCTTGAAAGCCACGCTGGGTTACTCCAATGTATCCCTTGCCTCCAACGGGCATATCGGTAAAAAAACATCTTATCTGGTTTCCATCCGGCAGTCTTATCTGCAATTTTTGTTTAAAGTATTGGGACTCCCGTTCCTACCTACTTTCACCGATGCACAGTTCAAGATAAAGACCCGTTTCTCCCCTCACCATGAGCTCACTATTCTAGGTCTGGGAGGCATAGACAATATGCGCCTCAACACGGACGAGAAAGGGGAAGACGCCGAATACATTTTGAGTTATCTACCCAAGATACAACAAAATATGTTCACGGTAGGCGGTGTATATAAGCATTATGCAGGAGCACACGTTCAGACGGCAGTATTGAGCCACAGCTACTTAAACAATAAGAATACCAAATACACCAACAATGACGAAAGTAATCCGGACAATCTCTCTCTACGCCTGCGCTCCGTAGAGCAAGAGACAAAGCTACGCTTTGAAAACGCCTCCACTTTCGGCCTATGGAAACTGAATGCAGGTGTCAATCTGGACTATGCACAATATCAAAACACCTCTTACCAAAAGGTTTATATCGAACAAGAATATATATTCGAATATCATACGCGCCTGAACATGATGAAGTGGGGATTCTTCGGTACAATTACCTATGAGAGCCCTGAAGAGCGTTTCACCGCTTCTCTCGGAGTACGGAGTGACGCTAACAATTATTCATCACAAATGAACAGGCTCTACAAGCAGCTATCCCCGCGCCTCTCACTCTCTTACCGGGTATTTAACAATATCTATCTTAGCGGTAGCGTAGGGCGATATTATCAACTTCCACCATACACATCACTCGGATTTAAAGAATCAGGTAAACTTATCAATAAAGACCTGAAGTATATGGACGTAGACCAAAGCAGTCTGGGCATATCTTACCGTTTAGGTGAAAAGTTTCAGGCATCAGTGGAAGGCTTTTACAAGAAATATCACCACGTACCTTTCTCTGTGGCAGACAGCATCCCGCTTGTATGCAAGGGAAACGATTATGGAGTTATCGGTAATGAACTGCTGTCATCCATTGCCGAAGGACGTTCTTATGGATTGGAGATTCTTTTAAAATGGCTCGTTGCGGGTAAATTCAACATGGCTTCTTCCTTCACGCTGTTTAAAAGCGAATACCGTAATGGGAAAGACAACCGGTACATAGCTTCCGCATGGGATAACCGTTTCATCTTCAACCTGAGCGGGACTTATAACTTCCCTCATAACTGGAGCTTCGGAGCGAAAGTGAGTTGCATAGGCGGAGCACCCTATACTCCTTATGACACGGATAAATCCTCTCTTGTCACGGCATGGAATGCTCAGGGGCGTCCTTATTATGATTACAGCAGATACAATTCGGAACGCCTTCCCGCTTTCGCCCAACTCGACATCCGCATAGACAAGACCTTTTATATCAAGAAATATATGCTGGGATTCTATATCGACTTGCAAAACATAACGAACAGCAAACTCAAACAACAGGACATCCTTATGAGTACCGGACAAATAGACCCGGGCAACCCAAACCGGTATATCATGAAACACATCGAGCAAAAAAGCGGAACGATATTACCTACATTGGGCATTACGTTCGAGATATAATGTTTTTTTAGAAAATTAATATTAAGAGATAAGACAAATTCTTGTAGAAGAGAAATTTATCCGGTAAATTCGGCTCAATTAATTCAAACACTTCAAAATGGAATTTGTCATTATTCTACTCCTTCTAGTGCTAAACGGAGTCTTCGCTATGTATGAAATCGCCTTGGTTTCTTCTAATAAAGCACGTCTTGAAACATTTGTCAGTAAAGGTAATAAATCAGCCAAAGGTGTACTGAAACAGTTGGAAGAACCAGAAAAGTTTCTTTCCACCATCCAGATCGGCATCACATTAATCGGTATCGTATCCGGTGCCTTCGGAGGCGTTGCCATAGCAGAAAGCCTGCGTCCGTATTTCGAACAGATACCGGTAATAGGCGTATATGCCAAAGACATATCCATGATAACGGTAGTAGCCGTCATCACCTACCTGTCTTTAATCGTAGGTGAATTGGTTCCCAAGTCCATCGCATTGAGCAATCCGGAAAAGTACGCCACCATGTTCAGTCCGTTCATGATTGTACTGACCAAAATATCCTACCCGTTTGTCTGCCTGTTAAGCCTGTCCACCAAGCTGGTAAACAAACTTATCGGTCTAAAAGGAGGTGAAGAGCGCAGTATGACGCAGGAAGAATTAAAAATGATCCTGAACCAAAGTTCACGCGAAGGAATACTGGATAAGGAAGAAAGCGATATGCTGAATGATGTATTCCGCTTCTCGGACAAGCATGCCAACGACCTGATGACGCATCGCACGGATGTAGTGGCACTTTATCTTAATAATACTGAAAAAGAAGTATTATCCACCATCGCGGAAAAACATTTCAGCAAATATTTGTTATTAGACAAGTCCATTGATAATGTGGTAGGAGTAATATCTGTTAAAGATATTATCCTGATGATAGGCAACCAAGCACCGTTCGATTTGAAGAGTATTGCCCAACCGGCGCTTTTCATTCCTGAAAGTTTATATGCCAAAAAGGTTTTGGAACTGTTTAAGAAGAACAAAAATAAGTTTGGCGTTGTTGTAAACGAGTATGGCGGAACAGAAGGTATCATCACCCTGCATGATCTTACCGAAAGTGTATTCGGAGACATACTGGAAGAGAATGAGACGGAGGAGGAAGAAGTCGTTCAACGTCAAGACGGTTCTTTTTTAGTGGAAGGGTCGATGAACATAGATGATTTCATGGAAAGAATGGGAATCATGTTCTTTGATGATCTGAAACAGGAAGACTTCTCCACAGTAGGCGGCATGGCGATGTTTTTCATCGGTAATATCCCCAAGGCGGGAGATACATTCGAATACCGTAACCTAAAGTTTGAAATCATGGATATGGACAATGGAAGGGTCGACAAACTGCTGGTTATAAAAGAAAAGGAAGAATAGGTATTAACCGTTTCAATAATATATAAACTAAACTTTAGCAATGAAAATGAAAAAACTATTATTTGTTTTAGCAATTGCGGCATTCGCCGTATCCTGCCAGTCTAACAAAAAGAATCAGGCAGAGATGACTTCCGAAAGCATGGAAGACAGTGTGTTTATGATAAACGATTCCACTATCGGCGAACTGCAAACCTATACGTATGAAGGATTGCTGCCTTGCGCAGATTGCGAAGGGATCAATTATCAGTTGGTATTACAAACCATTTCTCCCGACAGTGTGGGTACTTACGTAGTCAATGCCACTTATATCGGTGCAGACAACGGCAAGGACAAAACGTTTACCGAAAAAGGAAAAACAAATGTCATGAAAGGTACGCCTTCCAATCCGAATGCGGTCATCATCCAGTTAGTAGGCGAAGATGGTGAAACTACCAACTTCATAGCCGAAGGCGACAGTGTGCTCACGATGGTAGGCAAAGATTTCAAAAAAGCAGCATCTAAATTGAATTATTCCATCAAGAAGATTGCTGAATAACTTCCCGCCGACGGGATTCAATCTTAATACAATTCCAAGGGAAGTTTAAAGAGATGTGGTTGGTATTAATTTCAAACGTTCTATAACGTCAGAATTACCGAGAAGGGCAATTATTGATAATGAAAATCAATAAAATCTTTCTCATAGTATTGATACCTTGTAACATAAATTACTTTCCCGGTGGCTTCACACCATCGGGAAAGTATAACTAATTTCTATCTTTTTTCATCACCTTCCTTAATATTCTTCATATTATCCAATTCTGCATAAGTATAGTCCTTACTTAGATAAGTCACATCCCTTTGCTTCTCAAACTTTCCACTGTCAGTTATCTTATAATAAGTATCCACGCGCTGGGCTCGGATTTTCTCAAACTTTGGATAGGGATAAACTGGCTTGGAAGACTGTATATTTAAGGAATATACTATCACAGTCATATCATCTAAGACTTCAAATTGTTTGACAAATATGGAATTATGTGCCGCAAAACCTACATCCACAGAAAGATAGTCAATCACATTCCCATACATATCAAAAGTTGCTAAATAAGTATGACTAAAATCGCTTTCTGATATTTCTAATGCTGCTAAATAAGTATAATTTCCATGGGTAATTTCATATCTACGAAATATATCTGCCCCTAGTGGCATAGGTGACATTTCTTTTTCTGTGCATCCTATATCCTTGTAATAATATATAGGAATAGGATATAAAGCTTCAGGATTAAAGAAATATCTAGAAGAACGCATATTGTCCTTTCCTTCAAAATAAGGTAATGATGTTGTTGGTATTAATTTCAAACGTTCTATAACGTCAGGATTATTGGCAAGGGCAATCATTGATAATGAAAATAAATAAAAAATCAATACAATCTTTCTCATAGTACTGATACATTATAATATAAATTACTTTCCCGATGGTGTGAAGCCACCGGGAAAGTATCACTAGCTTCTATCTTTTTTCACCACCTTCCTTAATATTCTTCATATTATCCAATTCTGCATAAGTATAGTCCTTACTTAGATAAGAGACTTCTCTTTGTTTTTGGAATTTCCCACTATCTGTAATTTTATAGTAAATATCTATGCGTTGGGCTCTGACTCTCTCGAATCTTGGATAAGTACGTAAGGAAGGGGTATCTATTTTTAATTGATAAACCACTACGGTCATATCCGTTAGTAACTCCCATTGTTTAACAGCAATAATATTGTCCATTGCAAAGTCAATTCCGGCAGACAGATAGTCAATTACATTTCCATAACTGTCTAGAGTTGCAAGATATGTATGGCAATAATCACTTTCCTGACAGTCCAATGCAACTAAATATGGATAATTCCCATGTGTGATTTCTAATCTTCGGACTAACATCGCACCATTTTGCATTGACGGGGTGAATTCTGTTTTGCATCCAAAATCATCGTACATAACGGGGTGTATTGGTGACAATTGCTCTGAACGGACAAAATAATTGATATGTCTAATTGCACCTTTACCATCCAAATACGGAGTTTGTGTTACAGATACTTTTTTGATTGTTTCTATTGGTATTCCAGCAAAAGCATTTGCTGTCATTATTAACATTACAAAAATAAATATATTTGTTTTCATTTTTTTTGATTGTTTGCATGTTTATAAATTGTTCGGGTTAATTGTTCCGTATTCGTATCCATCGTTAGGGATCGCTTGAGTAACAAAATAAATAAGATTACTTTTTGCTCCTGCTGTATCATCTTTCAGACTGGATTCTGCAGGATTATAATATAATCTGTTTGTTCGTATGTTGCACGCTTTTTTATCATTGTTTACTCCCCGACAGGTTTCCATATAAGTATAATATGTCTGTTTTCTACCCTCATCATAACCTTTTCCTGTTACTACAATATAGCGGTCTGTTGATTGATCGGGATATTGTGTAAAGCCCAGTTGGTAACTGACCCCGACAATAATTGGTCTTCCTGCACTTAGATGCCTGTCGATACAATTAACTACTTCCTCGTAGCAGTATCCGCTTGATGAATAAAATTGATATTTTCCATTTTTTTCCAATAGGGCTTGGTATACTTTATTTATGTTTCCAGCAGGATAATTATACAGTTCCATAATTTTCTGTGCTGTTTGCAAATTGGTGAAGATGCCTCTTAGATAAGGAAAATATTTACTTTTATCTATCAGCTCCATTGTTTTTTGAGGGAAAGGTATTCTGAGAGTGTAATCTTCAACTTTTCTGTCTGTTATTTTTCGATTTTTAATAATTTTATAATTAATATAAATTTCTAATTCAATCTCTGCTACTTCTTCGATCTTTGCACCAACATATTCTCCAATATGGCTATCTACAGGATAATAATTTATTATTTGTTTCTTAGGTGGAATATATAAAATTGTTCTAGAAGAGAAATCAAGGGGGAAAGAGCTTCCTAATTGTATGTTCTGGTTGTTGAAACATTTTAAAAAGAAACCGCTTGCTCCACGAATGTTGCCTTCCCTTGAACTAATTACCCATATACTATCATTATATTGGTTATCCAATATAAATTTGATACATAATCTATTATTATGCATCTCAATGGATGGGGCTAGTTTTAATTGTGAAAATGCGCTTAATGACACATTAATTATTAATAAAAATATAACATAAATTCTTCTCATAATTTTTATTTTTTAAATTCTTTAGTTGCTAGTTTAAATAATTCTTTACTTCTCCATAGCATGTATTCGCATTCCTTGCGATATGTATCAGATATGGGTAGGTCGTTGTTGTTCAATTGGTCTTCATAAGCATTTATTTCGTTTTGATAATAGTCGGGGTGCATTAATATATCAATTGACTCTTGAATGTCTAAGTAGTTCTTAAATTCTTCAGTAGCAAGATAAGGAGGAATAGAACCGCCAAATTCTTCTTCATCTAATATTTTAAGAACAGGATAATACTCTTCAGGAATATTAATTGCAAATTTACCAGTTCTGGATTCGGTTGTTTCTTTATCATGGTTTTTATGATATAATTCATGATTAAAACATGAGATTTGATCTGCCTCACTCAAATAAAAGAAGCGTAAACAGACTTTTATTTCTCCAGTTGGTAATAATTGGGCTCTTGCCATACATATTTGTCCATCGTCGAAAAAAATTATTTTAATCTTACTGGCATCGACTCCAAACTTTTTAAATGCTGCTATTATTTTCCTTACAAATTCTTGTTTCTGTGCGTCCGTTGTAGGAAGATCTGCGGGTAACCCACTGCTTCCTCCACCGCTATTACCATTTTGAATTTGTTCCCACCAACTTGGTATGCCCGGATCTGGTGGAGTCGGATAGTCTGGCTCAGGAAGAGGAAGTGGTATAGGAGTTGGTTGTGGAGGATCCGGTTTTGGTTTCGGATCTGGTATTATTGTAACTTCCGGTATTTCTCCATACATTGCATACATACTACTACATTGCCAGCTCCATTCTTCATTGAATGCTCGTGGCAACAAATTTATAAAAAGAATCAATAAAAATAGGTATCGTTTCATTTAAATTATAATTTTGAATTAAGTTTTATTTTTTTTGCACCGGATATGAAAGACATTTTCCGTCATATTCTACTTTTACTATGTATTGTCCGGATTCGAATGGGGTATTTAACTTATAATAATGCTTTCCTTCTGAAAGTGCTTTTGTTGTTTTGCGATATACGGGAAATCCAGTAAGAGTGTGTATGGAAATGTTAATTTCGGTTGGTGCGACGGTTTCCACACAGATGGTAATCTCTGTTTCAAAAGGATTTGGAAAAACGATCATGGTTTCTGGTTTTTCATTATCTGTTGTAGTCGTGCCATTGCTTAATAACAAATACATTGGTCGTCCATATTCTCCGTATTCAGGAGCAAATAGCCGAATGTTTCCGCTTATGAATTGAGTTTCTCCAATATGATAGGCATTAAGGCGCGCATCATTAAAAGTCCATTTTATCTTGGTGCCATAGCTCTCTCGGACTGTCTTGTCGTAACTTGTATTATTGAATAAAATGCAACTGTCATTTTGTATCCCTTCAATCGGGATGGAAATATCACCATTATTTTCAATCCATTGTCCTGTTATTCGATCGTTATCTATATTTAACTGTACGGAAAGCGGTGTGACATTCAGCAGATATTTTCCGCTCCAATCATAAGTAATTAAACTTCCGTGATAAGTAGTAGATTCTTGACTTGGCAATGGTGCGTGAGTTACGTAAGGTACAGTAAAGAGGTTTTGCGAATTTATAACTTCATTCTCTGTTAATAGGATTGGTATTATCGGATTTTCAGGTTCTTCAGTAATCAATTCCTCTAAAGCACCTATGTGTCCACTCTTTTTACTTTGCAGTAATAAGCTTGTTGCTTTTTCTTGGTTGCGTTTCGTGCCATATCCATTTCTATAACATATACCGGCCATATAGAGGCAACCACGATCTTTTTGTAAGATTCCTTTTTCGAATTCAGCTAATGCGGTAAAATAATCTTGTTTGCATCCCAGACCTTGATATAACAGGTATCCTTTTAGAAAATGCCCCTCAGGATAGTCCATGTCTGCAATCTTACTTGCGTATTCATAACTTTCAGAAAAATAAGGCGGCTTTTTATAAATGAGTGCAAGATTCATTATTGAGTGTGCGTAATTCTTTTTTGCTGCTTTTTTATACCATAATATGGATTTTTCTTTATCTGTCATTGTTCCAATGCCGTTCCAGTAGCAATATGCCACTTGATCCATAGCTTCAGGATATCCGTCCGATGCATAATTTAAATAAGTTTGGAATCCCTCTTTTTGTAATTCTGAAGAATTCATTTTGCGAAGATTTGTATAAGCTTTGTACAATTCGACATGCATAACGGAGTCTTCTTTTGTTGTTTGTGCCTGAAGCATATATGTTCCGGAACAAACAATGAGTATCCAACATATTATATTTTTCATATTTGAATGTATTTAGATTGTTATTTGGAAATATTACCTTGATAGCTCTTTTCTTTTTCTTCAACATCAATGATCTGGTTTACCAATCTTAGGGCGTTCGGACAAAAATTTCGATATAATTCTCCGGCTAGTTCGTCGTATTTGGTGCGATCGTCATACGCATAACGGTCAAAAAGTTTCAGACGTTCCAAGCGATAATCGGTGATTGTGCCAACAACTTCCGTACTATCGTATCCTTCTGTCAGATTTCTATCTTTTAGTATCTTCCATGCTTTTTGTGCATCGGAAAGCGCATAGCTTATGTTTTTGTATCCAAGAAAAATGTCGTATTGCTTTTCGTTCAGTATTTTCTGTAAGTGGGTTCGTTCATGTTTCCAATGATCATAGTTCGGATTTTTGTTAAGGATACTGTCCAGTTGGTACAATTGGACATAAAGAGCATCATTCTGTTCTTGCGTCAGCTCATACTTTTTCTGTGCTGCCAGATATAAGGCTAAATGATAATTGGTTATACGGGATTTGTTTTTTGCAGGAGGCTCCTGTGCCAAACAACCGAAACAGCAACAACCACCTATCAATACCAAGGCAGCGATAAAAAAACTTTTTTTCATGATAATAATAAATTTAAATTAATAATTATGTTACCAGTAAAGGAGAGTCCCGTCACTCTGTACTGTGAAAGGGCGATCTTTACCTTGCGAATATTCAGGGATAAGTAAGTAAACGGTGTTAGACGGTAGACCGGAGAATGAGAGCTCCCTTTCCTTTTCGATTTCTTTTTCTCCGCTTTTAATCCATTCGCCATCCCAATAATACAGAGTGTATTTCTTATTTGCCCTGTAAATGAGATATTGTCCTTTTTCAGGAATCCGTAAATCTATTTTCTTCTGGTGATTTATTTTCAGAAGTAGGGTATTTCCTTTTTTATCCATGAGGACGGGATAATATGCATTTTTTAATTCATCGTCTTGATAAAACATTGGCAGATAAATAGCCCCGCAAGCCATTTTTCTAAAAACAGTTTTATTGTTATTTATCCTTCCATAATATACCGGACGCCATTGCATTCCATTAAATACCGTGATAAAAGCGTACTTTTCTTGTGAAGGAAACAAGTTTAGCGGGATGTCTTTGCAAGGCCAGTATTCAGAAGTAACATCTATATAGTTCTGCAAACGCATATAGGAATTGGGGATTTTTTCTGATGGCAATTGTGCAGCTACAGTTTCTTCTTGTTTAGAATAAGTACAACGTATTACTTTACCCGGTTCACGTTTCAATTTAAATTCCTTGATTTCTTTTTCTCCTGCAGTAAACGATATTCTTCTCCCATTTTTGCTAATAATAGTGTTCCACATGTGTTTTCCTATACTAGTTGCCCATTCCGGAACAAAATCATAACTAGTTGCTACTCCTAATGAACGTAGAATAAAAAGACAATAGTTTGCAAGATCTTCACAGCCGCCTTGTTTCCGGAATAATATTTGAGAAGGCGATAATAGAATATCGAATATGTTTAGATCTATTGCATATGTGCTAAAAAAGGTTTTGTCAAGATAAAGACTTATGGCTGTAGCTAATGTGAGTGGGTTGTTCAATTGTTTGAAATAATGATCGAAATGATTTTCATACTTCTTTCGCCATGTCGGATCCAACTTCTCAGTCATACTGCGGTAAGGTAGTAAATACTCGCAAAAATCGGAAAACGATAAATGGGCGGCAATCGGAGATTTCCATTTTTTGAAAGCTCGTTCTACGTTGTCTATCAGAAGATCAGCTGTTACATTATGGATATCTTCCGTTTTTTGCCGATATGCCGTAGCCGAACTGTAGTTCGTTTTGAAAGCTTTGACAGCCTCTTTATAAGTCGGATATTCCAACTCGTTAAACGGGACTGTTTTTCCATCCGGAGCTTTCCACTCAATATATTCTGAATAATGAATATCCATATTCCGGATGAGAAAGAATATAGCTTCCTGTTTTTGTTTGTCTTTTCTGAAATATTCGATTGCTCTTTCTAATTCTTTTCGGTTTTGTCCCGATTTCCGAAGAACGGATTCAATGTCTGACGGATAGGTAGAAGCAAGTAGGCAGACAGAGATTAGACTGCATAAAGATAAAAAAACGATACGGTGAATTTTCATAATTATTTTATTTAATGTTGTTGCATTTCTTTGATTATTTCATAAGCTTTCAGTTTATATTCTTCCACTTTTTTAGAAGGAATTCTGGGCCTCAATTCAATAATCTCGTATGCCATATCCGCTTGTTTTTTTGTTTGACCGGTTTCTCCATACAGAGACATAAGCAGATATCTTGACTCGAAATTGGATGGCAGAATGTGGGAAGCAGTAAGGAAAGCCCCTTCTGCTTTTGTATATTCTTTTTCCATTCGGTAACATTTACCTAAACGGATATAAATGGACGGAGTTGAAGTATAATTTAAAGCCTGAATATGTATGGGGATAGCTTCGGCATATTCTTCATAATAATATAGTATATGACTATAAGCGTCTAAGAAATAGGGTGAGTTATCCAAAACCGTATAATCATCATTGAGAAGAGTAAGGATATGTTTTTTATCAATCACATTTTTATTAATCTTATCGATATGTGCTTTGGCTTCTGTTTGATAATAGGCGATACGCCCATGGTTAAAGAGGAAAATGGTAAATAAAGTCAGCATGATAGCTTTTGACTTTTTGCCTATAGTTATGAAATAAAGTTTATTTGTATCAATAAAGACGGAGGCTGCATAAAATAGAAATAAATACCAAACGGGGAAAGCATTTACAATAAAATTGAATAATCCCATAATAGCAATGAGCCATAACCCACAGACTGCGATTTTGTCTTTGCAACGGATCGAACTGGTGAGAAGCCAGCAAATAAAAATAAGAAAGAAAAGGAATCCGATTATACCTCCTTCTACAGCTTGTTCCAAATAGTCATTGTATGCCATAAAAACTTGGGATGCCGTAGGTCGAAATAGATTATATTCTTTTTCAAACATTCCATATCCGTAACCTTTGAGAGGATGTTGCCCGACCATCTCTATGCATTGGTTCCATATAGCGAGCCTACTGTCGGAAGACGTTTGTTTATATTGGAAAAGAAAACCTGATACAATGATGAATAAACCGATAAATAATAATACAACTGACAGCTTTTTACATAGCGTCAATCGTTTATAGACATTTTTTAGGTAAAATTCGTAATGGGTGTATAAGTTGAAAAGAATATAAAAGGCAGCACCTATCCAAGCAGTTCGGCAATTTAGGATCAGTAAAGCGAAAAAGCACAGAAGAAGGCTGCCCGTGTAAAGTAACTTATGTTTTTTTATCCGGGTGAAAAGTGGTAATGAGGCTGCAATTTGCATGGCTGATACATTTGGATTACTAAAACTTCCTGTTATCTTAAAATAAGGAGATAGGGATTCTGCAATTCCGACAAACTGAAACAAGCAATAGACTGATTGAAAAAAGGCTATAGTAAGAATTATAGAACTTGTTTTTAAACGCAAAGACGTATCATGCGTAAATAGTAAACAAAAAGCCATATACATCCCCAAACTGCATGTCAAATAAACAGGTATATAATAATCAGCTTGGTTTACCATGAATAAAGTATGCACGCTTATATAAATGCACCATAATAAAACTAAAAATGATAGTTTTCCAGTTGGTATACAAGCAGAATATTTATACACTGCTAATATGCATAATAAAATGCTACACAGTGTGAAAGTGAAATAATTGGAAAGCGGCGGAACTAGCATTAGATGTGTGTTAAATACGCATCCAAAATACTGTAATGCAATAATACCTAAGCAAAAATATGAAAAAGAGTTCTTCATCGTATAAGACATTTCTTAATCAGGTTTAACAAAACGGTTACAAATTACAGCATTTTTATTTCCGGCTTTATTTTAATAGCGTCCAAATCTTTTTTAGTTTTATACAAAATAGATATCCCATTTAGTTGGACATCGCAAAATGTGAAAAAGTGAACATAAATTAGCGATAATTGTAAGGTACTATCCTGTATTTTCTTGTTATGACTCTAAATGATATAATCGAAAATTATTTAAGTTTTTATATCGATTACCAATATTGCCGAATAAACATCCTCTCTTTTGAAAAATAGTCCTATCATTTATCTATTAAAAATAAGGATTATAATCTAATGTAAAATAAAATCTCCAAACTTATACCCATATATCTATATAGATATATGGGTATAAAACACATCGTTATTTGTATTGAAAACAGAATTAAGGTTTTAATCGGTTTCCATCAGGAATACAAAGTTATTAACAAGCTATAGGGATGTCTGATAGGTACTTATCTATTTGGGGAGAGCTTGGATGGCTCAGGGTACTTGACAAACGCTTTTTTATGTCGTATCTTTGTAACAAGCAATCGGAAGTTTATTCCGCTCGGCTTCGGGCGATCTTGCGTTTCACCATGGGGAACCTATCGTTTGAGCCGGGCTAAACGGAAAGATGAGCATGGTCAAACGATAAAACCTTTCGCATTTAAAAGAATAACCTTACGGACAAAACAACTTAATGCTCGTAAATTATCGCTTAATCCTCCGCATCCCTCCTGTTAATGCGGGGTGTATCATTTAAGGGGAAACAAAACAGCAGTGTGTATTTATCTTTAAATCAAAAAAATTATTAAAACGTAAACATTTCATATTGCACCTTGTTTCTACTGCATAATTCCAAAAGGAAAAACAAAGAGATCAATAGAATTTTAACTTAAACGAAAAAGAACATGAAAAAATTAGTTCCTATCTTAATCGCGGTCTTCGCTTTTATGGCTTGTGAAAAAGACCCCGATCTGTCTAAACTGGACAATGAGTATTTGGTGTTTACTAATTACGACAAGCAAGCTGACTTTGCAAGTTTTACTACGTATTACCTGCCTGACAGTGTCATGGTGATCGGTGATAAAGAAAAACCTGAATACTGGACCGGAGATAATGCGAAAGAAATTGTAGGCGCATTCGTTACGAATATGAGCGAAAGAGGCTATACACGGGTAGCGGAGAAAGAGGATGCCGATCTTGGTTTACAAGTAAGCTACATTGCCAGCACGCATTACTTTACCACTTACAACAATGGTTACAACGATCCTTACTGGTGGTGGGGATATCCGGGATACTGGAATTCATACTACTGGGGTAACTGGGGATACTGGTACTATCCTTATCCTGTGACTTACAGCTACAGTACCGGTTCATTACTGACTGACATGATAAACCTGAAAGCTCCCGAAGGCAAGGAAGCCAAACTTCCGGTAATCTGGAACAGCTACATCAGCGGATTGCTTACTTCTTCCAACAAGGTCAACATGACTTATACAGTGAGAGGTATCAATCAGGCATTCGCCCAATCGCCTTATGTAAAAGGAAATGCCAGATAAACAGAGTTGAACTTAATAAAACAGATTAATTATGAAAACTTTAAAATATATATCAGTCAGACTAATGGCAATAGCAGCCATAGCTGTTGCTTTTGCCCTTCCGGCAAATGCACAAATCAACCCCAATACGTTTTACAATATAGACTGGCAATTCAATGCTCCGATGAAGACGCATTTCTCGGACAGAGCCAGCGGATGGGGTATGAACTTCGAAGGCGGTTATTATGTAGCACCGAACTTCGGCTTGGGCTTATTCTTGAATTACCATACGAATAACGAGTATATCCCCCGTGAGACATTCCCTGTAGACGAAACATCCACTGTCACTACCGACCAGCAACACACCATATTCCAGTTGCCTTTCGGTGCCACAGCAAGGTATCGTTTCAGTGACGGCGTGTGCCAGCCTTACATCGGAGTGAAACTGGGTGCCAACTTTACAAAGTTCGCTTCCGACTTTTACATTCTGGAAGTCAGAGACAAGACTTGGGGTTTCTACGCATCTCCCGAAATAGGTATGAACATTTATCCGTTCGCCAACAACTCGTTCGGATTCCATGTAGCACTTTATTACACCTATTCAACGAACAAAGGTTCCGTCATGCACTATGACGTAGACGGTATGAACAATATCGGTTTCCGACTCGGTGTTGCATTCTAATCATATAATTTTCTACTAATTCGAAAAGAGTCTTGCAGGCAAACAGCCTCAAGGCTCTTTTCTGTTTTATAGATTAAGCAATTGGATGGCACGGCTCTTATCCGTCGTTCTTACTATAAATGAAAGGTTATGGTTACTTCCGCCATAAGAAATCATGCGGACAGGAATCCCCTTTAAAGCTCCCAATACATGATCTGCAAAATCAGAACATTGCCACCTCATATTACCTATAATACTAACGATTGACATCCGGTCTTCTACCCTAACCAACGTATATCTGGTTAACTCCCTGATAATAGAGGAAAGTACTTTACTCCTTTCCATAGCCAGCGAGACATCTGTTGCCGAAGTAGACACTAAGCAGACGGACGCTTTATATTTAGCCAGCACATCAAATACTTTGCTCAGAAAAAGTCCGGAACGAAGAACATTAGTCGACTCCAGCTTTAAGAACATGACCGAATCCTTGGATGCAACAGCCTTCACCGACTCCGTATCCGATTGACCGGAAATTAAAATATCAGCATGCTCCGGTGAGTTTATATTAAGCAACCGTACCGGAATCTGTGCGGAGCTGACCGGAGCAAGATCATCGGCAGACGGTATATGTTTCTCATAGAAAGACAACTCCTCTGCTTCATCAAAGCTAAGATTGCGCGTAGCATACCTCACAGCCTTATTGCTGATATCCAATGGATAATCCGACCAAATCTGAAGTTCGTCTGCATTTATAGCTTCAGCAATCAAAGCGGCGGGGTATATCTCCGAATGCCAACAATCTACCTCTCCATAAGCATTCATACAAAGATTATTTTGAGTAATAAACAACTTATTATCCGGATATGCCCGTAACATACCGCCCAACTTTTCTTTCATAAAATCTTTTTCAGGTTCCCGGTTCAAGGTCAGTTGCATAAAATCCGTTGCCGGAAGCATCACATTCGGAACATGATGCTCTCTCAGGTAAAATCCGAACAACGCCGTACTGATCAATGTTCCTTGCGCCACCACTTCTCTTTCCTCTGCCGCCGTGAATCGTCCCCTGATAAATTTCCAGATGGAGTTAAAACGATCCAACATATAATCAATGGCTTCTTTGCGTATCGCTTCATCATCGAGCAGGTTATTCAACAACTCGGTAAAATAGAACTCCAATTTCGTAATAACATCATGTGCTTTCTCCGGTTCTCTGTTAAACAGATGAAAAGAAACCTGTTCCAAATGTTCCTTCACTCCTGCAACCGAAGAAAAGACTACAATCTTAGATCGGAAGAGCACACGTCTGAACTCCAGTCACTAGCTTATCTCGTATGCCGTCTTCTGCTTGAAAAAAA
>ENA-USUG01001684-USUG01001684.1-human-gut-metagenome-genome-assembly--contig:-NODE-1684-length-36347-cov-6.906507_pt1 | contig 36347 bp, 34 predicted proteins | sample MGYA00250059_ERZ773394 | MGnify/ENA primary metagenome ERZ773394 (study PRJEB29103, sample SAMN06111957) | human gut metagenome | biome: human gut; feature: ankylosing spondylitis patient; material... | reverse complement strand
AAGAACGAAAAGGGCGTGTGGATCACCCCCGCATTCCCGAAGCTCATTTACGTGCTGGAAGAGAACAACATCACCGAGGGCTCGAAGTTCTGGTACCTCACGAAGCTTGCCGCCCGCTGCACCGCCAAGCGCATGGTGCCGGACTACATCTCCGAGAAGAAAATGAAGGAGCTCAAGCTCTCCAAGGGCGAAACGCCGGGCCATGGCGACGTGTACACGTGCATGGGCTGCCGCAGCTTCCTCACGCCCGACCGCTCCGGCAACGGCTGGAACAATGTGGCGAACGCCGGAAACTACGATGCGAACAAGCCCAAGTATTACGGCCGGTTCAATCAGGGCGTGGTGACCATCAACCTTGTGGACGTGGCGCTCTCGTCCGGCGGCGCGCTTGATAAGTTCTGGAAGATTTTCGACGAACGGCTCGAGCTCTGCTACAAGGCCCTCATGTGCCGCCACAACCGCCTCAAGGGCACGCTCTCGGACGCCGCGCCGATTCTCTGGCAGTATGGCGCGCTGGCGCGGCTCAAAAAGGGCGAGCCGATCGACAAGCTTCTGTATGGCGGCTATTCGACGATCTCGCTCGGCTACGCAGGACTTTACGAGTGCGTCAAATATATGACTGGAAAGTCCCACACTGACCCGGCGGCCACGCCGTTTGCGCTCGAAATCATGCAGCACATGAACGACGCGTGCAAGCGCTGGAAGGAAGCGACCGACATCGACTTCTCGCTCTACGGAACGCCGCTGGAGTCCACGACGTATAAATTTGCCAAGTGCCTGCAAAAGCGCTTCGGCCTTGTCGAGGGCATCACGGATAAGAACTACATCACAAACTCCTATCACATCCACGTCACCGAGCATATCAACGCCTTCGATAAGCTCGCCTTCGAGTCGCAGTTCCAGGCGCTCTCCCCCGGCGGTGCAATCAGCTACGTCGAGGTGCCGAACATGCAGAACAACCTCGACGCGGTGCTCGAGGTCATGAAGTTCATCTACGATCACATCATGTACGCCGAGCTCAACACGAAATCGGACTACTGCCAAGTCTGCGGCTTCGACGGCGAGATCGAGATCAAGGAAGACCCCGACGGCAAACTCGTCTGGACCTGCCCGCAGTGCGGCAACACCGACCAGTCGAAGATGAACGTCGCCAGACGCACCTGCGGCTACATTGGGACCCAGTACTGGAACCAGGGCCGGACGCAGGAAATCCGCGACCGCGTTTTGCATCTGTAAGATACGGAACATAAAAAACGAATACAGCCTCGTCTATCTGCGCCGTTACAGCGTGATGGACGGGGCTGCTTTTCGTTTCAGAACATGCAAAATTGCCTCTTGACACTGACACTGTGTCAGGCTTTAGAATACCTGTGAGCTCAAGAAATTAGAAATTTGCATGGAGGGTACCGCCTTGCTGAAAATCGGAGATTTTTCCAAGCTGTCAAGAATCAGCGTCCGCATGCTGCGGCATTACGACGAGATCGGGCTCCTGCGCCCCGTCTTTGTCGACCAGTTTACCGACTACCGCTATTACGCAGAAAACCAGCTTCCCATTGTCGGGCGCATCACCGCACTCAAGGACATGGGCTTCCGGCTGGCGGAGATCAGCAGTCTTCTTGCGCTGTACGACGACAAAGAGGCGCTGGATGCGCATCTGGCCGCGCAGCAGAAGACCCTGGAGACGCTGGCGGAGGACACGGCGCAGCGGCTGCGGCTGATCGAGACGGCAAGGAGACGACTTAGAAAGGACGAACCTATGAACTACAATGTCACCCTCAGGACCCTTCCCGAACGCTACTGCGCAACCGTCCGCATGGCCATCCCCCGCTATCAGGACGAGGGCATGGTATGGGACGTTCTGTGCCGCGAGACGGCCGCGATGGCGCTCGTGCCGGACGACCCCTGCTACTGCGCCGTGGAATTTTTGGACAACGAATTCAAGGAGACGAACGTCGAGATCATGGCCTCCAAGTCCGTAAAGGGCACGTATCCGGACACAGAGCACGTGAAGTTCCAAACACTTCCCGCCGTCACCTACGCCGGCTGCACCTTCAAGGGCGGCTACGAGCAGATCAACGACGTAGTCGCCGCCGTCAGCGCGTGGATTGACGCAAACGGCTACGATTACGCGGGCGCGATGTTCGACATCTACCACGTGAGCCCCCATGAAACAAAAAACCCCGACGAATTCGTCACAGAAGTGTGTTTCCCGATTCGTAAGAAGTAACCCGCGCAAAAATGCCCGTGGATGGAGCTGATCCGTCCGCGGGCGTTTGGTTTTATAAGGTCTTTTCGAGCTCGTCGGGCAGAATCTCCGCGCAGAGTGCCCGGTAGTGTTTGTTTTCTTTTAAGAATGCGTCCGCACCGGGAAGATTTTTGAGCCGCGTCAGGAAAATCAGAAGCTCCTGCCCCGCGCCAAACGTCGCATACATAAAGTCCATCGCGTTTTGAAGCTTCTCCGCAAGCGAGCGCTCCGCCGCGTCTGTCCGCGCGATCCCATCTTCCACCGCAGCTTGCAGCGGCGCAAGACCTTCCGCACCGTCCAGCAGCGCATGCACCCTTGCCGCAAATTCCCGCTCGCGCAGCTCCTCCTCGGGTGCCAGCACGCCGAGCTCCTTTCGAAGCGCCATCGCGTTTTCGCGCCGGGAAAGATTCTCCTTCGCTGCAGAAAGCGGATCGCTTGCCGATTGCACGCTGGACAGAAAGCTCACAAGGCTCCCCGTCAGCGCCTTTTTCTGCCGGAAGGTATTCAGCTCCCGCGAGACGGCGTGCAGCAAAAATTCCGTCGCCGCCAGCCGCGCATCAAAGCGCATCTCCCGAAGCTCCGGCGCAGAGGCTGTTTCCTGCCCCGACAGAATGTTCGCAAGCTTGAGCCGATCCCGGCAGGCCGCAAAGAGCCGGAAAAACGCCGCAAACGACGCGGCGATCTCCTCATGCTGCAAAAATTCCCCGAACAGCGCGTCCTGTATCTCAAAGCCCAATCGCTCGTAGCTTGTGAGCAGCTGTGACAAATCCTCCCAACCGCGCGCGGTCACAAAGCTTCTGCCGTGCGCGTGCCGCTCCACGCAGAAAAAGTGCTCCGGGTTCAGCTCCAGATACGATAATACCGCCGGATGCAGCCCCTTCTCGTGCGCGTAATCGCGCCAGACGGAGAAGTCCGCTTCGATCTGCAAAAGGCGCACCCGGTCCATTGTAACCGTGTCGAACGTCCGGGCCGATTCGTTGTAGGCCGGAGGATTTCCCGCCGCCGCGATGACCCAGCCCTCGGGAAGCGCATGCGTTCCGAACTGCTTGCTTTGCAGCAGCTGGAGCATCGCGGGCATCAGCGTTTCCGAGACGCAGTTGATCTCATCCAGAAACAAAATGCCGGTCGGGAGGCCGGTTTTTTCGATTCTTTCATAGACGCTGGCTAAAATCTCGCTCATCGTGTACTCGGTCGCGGTATACGTCTTCCCGCCGAACGTCTTTTCGCGCAGCACGGGAAGGCCCAGCGCGCTTTGCCGCGTGTGGTGCGTCATCGTGTAGGAGACCAGATTCACGCCAAGCTCCTGTGCGAGCTGGTAAAAAATCGCCGTCTTGCCAACGCCCGGAGGCCCCATGAGAAGAAGCGGCCGCTGCCGCACCATCGGAATCCGGAGCGCGCCCAAAGCATCCCGCTCGGTATAGGCCAGCACCGTGCGCCGGATTTCCTCTTTCGTCTGTTTTATATCCATCCTTCGTCCCTCCCGGGCTTTTCCGCGTCCAGAATGAGCTTTCCTGCCCAGCGCGGAATGTTGATATCGTCGTACCGGTATCGGAGCATCACAAACGCGACGGGGTAATCGGGCGCGGTCTCCGGAAACACACCGTAGCCATCCGTAAAATAGAGAACGCCCCCGAGCCTTGCAAACTCGCCGCTCGCGACAAGCTCGTCGATGCGCCGGAAGGCCGGGCGAAAATCCGTTCCTCCTCCGCCGTAGAGCTCGAGATGATCGAGATACCACGCAAACTCGTCAAGATTTGTCACCAGCGCGTCCTGCTGCACCTCGCAGTCGCACTGCAAAATATGCAGCCGGAACCGCTCAAAAAACAGCCGCTCGCGCAGCAGAATATCATGCACCGCGCGCAGAAACCAGCTCGTCATCCCCCGCGAGCAGGAGGCTGAGGTGTCGATCACGATCGCAAGCTCCCGGAGTTTCCGCTCTTCGGAGTATTCTAACGGTTCCACGAGCGCCACGCCGTCGTAGTGCTCCATGCCGTAAGCGTACCACGAATAGGAAAAGTCCGCGTCGTTTACGTGCCGGTTCTCCCGCGTGACGGAAAACGCGCGCAGGAGGCTTGCAAAGCGGACGTTGTTTTCCGGGCTCTCGGGAAGCGTGAGCTTCGCGCCTGCCGTGCCGAAGCCGATTTTCGGCTTTTCTTCCTTCATATAGGGTGCGAGTTTGTCCCGTGTCCTGCGCCAGAGCGCCTGCATGCCCGCGCCGTCGCCGCTCCCCCCCGGAAGCCTTGCTCGATCAAACGCCTTTTTCCACAAGTCGTGGCAGTCACGCGCGAAAAACGCTTGCAGCTCCGCCTCCGGCAGCGGAAATGCATCATTCAACTGCGCGTAGATGGCAGGAGCCGAGAACGCCGTTCCAGCCCTGAGCGCGTAAAACGCCTTTGCCGCATCATCCTGAAGCGTCAGGCCGAGCATCCGGCAGGAAAGGAACTCCGCCGCCATGTCGCAGGCAAGGCTCCATTTTCCCTCCGCCCGGTTCCCACGCTCCCAGATGTGCCCCAGCATCGCGTGCAGCACGCTGTGAAGAAGCGTCCGCTCCGCCGTTTCGCGGTCTGTTTGCGCTTTTGCCAGAAAGGATACCGGCGCGTAGAAAAGCTGTCCGTCCGTGCCGGTTTTTTCCGCCTTGCGCCAGTCGAGAAGGCCGAGCGCCAGCGCCAGCACCGGGAGCCTTTCATAGAGCCTGCCGCGCAGGATCTGGTACCGCTTCTCCCCGTCCGTCACACGTCCGCCTCCCTTCCGCATTTCCTACAGTATAGCACGAAACGCCCCCGCGCAAAAGGCAGATTTCCAGTTTTTCGCGTGAAAAACGGACGATGCAGCGCGCACCGTCCGTTTTGGATCAAATTTACGACAAAATGCCCGTCGACTGGAGAAACAGCACGAACATCATGACGGAGTTGCTGATGTAGTCCATGCGGTCCAGCAGTTGGCCGACCGAGCCGTTGGGAAGCGGCAGCTCAAAATAGAACACGCCGTAGCCCAGCGCAATGACGGCGCTCGCCGCGAGATAAATGACGCAGAGCACGAGGACGGTCTTTTGCGCTCGGTGTGGAAAATCTCCACGCAGTTGGCCGCGATGGACTCAAGAATCGAGATGCACGACGTGAGCGTCGCGAAAATCGCCGTGATGAAAAAGCGTGCGTCGACAAACGTTCCGGCCTTGCCCAGATTCACGTCTTTTTTGACATAAGAGCCATAGGTAATCTTAATGCCCATGGAGACGCTCAAAGCGTTGACAACGGCTCGGAATTCGCGGACGCGGACGGAATCGCACGCAGTGCGATCAACGCCGAAGAAAAACGCACGGCGGTGTATTATTGTCATGCATAGCTCTTGCGAACGCGGGACAAATGAAAGCATAAACCGCATGATTCGGCGGCAGTTCCCGAAAGGCACAGACTTTGAAGCTGTCACAGACGCGGACGTTGCCAGCGTGGAAGATTGGATAAACAACTACCCACGCGAAATCCTCGGTTTCCAGTCATCCGCGCAGATGTTCAGCGCCGCGTTCGCCGCCGCTGCATAGCCCCTGAAATGCATCTTGACAACGCCTTTTTGCCGAGGTAAAAGGGTATCATAAAAATAGTTCTATTTTCATCGCATTAAATACTTGACATTTGCGGCCGCCGCTTCTTTACGGGCGGAGCATCGTGTGGTATAGTGGAGGAAGCGCTCAGCGGTTCGTCAGATGGCGGATGATCTGCCGGATGACCGCCACGACGCAGATGCCGGCAGCAATGCCGACCGCCCACTGCCCCGCGAGCAGCGCGTTCTGCCGCATCGTGTCAAACTGGTTCTGCACAAGGCCCAGCATCGCATAATACACGAAGCCGCCCGGAATGAGCGGGATGAGTCCCGGGAGCAGAAACACCGTCGCAGGCGTTTTCGCGATCTTCGCGGCAACCTCGCTGTAGGCCGCCGTAAAGCTTGCCACCACGACGAGCAGATAGAACACACTCTCAATATGATCTTTCAGCAAAAGGTAAAGTCCCCAGCTGAGCATGCCGTTGATAGAGGCCGGAACGATCTTGTTGCGCGGCACGTTCATCAGAAGGCAGTAGCCGACGGTGGAAAACAGCGCCGTGAGTAAATTCATAGCCATCTCTTACACCCCAAACAGATAAATTGCGCTGCCAAAGCCGATGGCCAGCATTAGGGCCAGCAGCAGAGATTCCACGATGCGCAGAAGGCCCGAGATCGTGTGCCCGACCAGCATATCGCGCACCGCGTTCGTCAGCGCGGCGCCCGGAATGACGAGCATGATCACGCCGATGGAAATTTCGTTGACGTGGAACACTGGGGCCACACGTCCCAGCGCCCAGATCACGCTCCCGGCGAGAAATCCCACCAGCACCTGAAAAAACGCCGCATTGCGGAACACCGGCTGCACCTTCTGCTGCAAAAAGCAGATCATCGCGCCGACCAGCGCGGCAAGCAGGCTGTCGTACCAGGCGCCTCCAAAAAAGAGCGTAAAGCTCAGCGCCGTCACGACGCTTCCGAGATACAATGTCGCGGCTTTCGGCTTTTCCTGGTCGATTTTCTTGAGCTCCGCGCGAAACTCCGCTGCGCTCACGGGCTCGGCGCAGATTTTCCTGCTGAGTGCGTTGAGCTGCTCGAGCTTTACAAAGTCAAACGACGAGGACTTCCGGATGCGGCGCGTCTGCGTCAGCTCCACGCCGTCTTCAAACAGGATCGTCAGTACAATATCGGACGTGATCGCGAAGATGTCGACCTTCTTCGCGCCATAGGCTCTTCCAAGCCGCGTCATGGTGTCCTCCACGCGGTTGATCTCCGCGCCGCAAAGAAGCAGCATCTGCCCCATGTCCAATAAACCGTGCAAAATCTGATCGTGCGCTTCCATGCCGCACCTCCTTGCAGATAGTATTTCCAAAGCAGACATTTTAACAGAACCCCGACAAAAGTCAAGCCACAATTGCGCCGTGCGCGCGGGAGGTTTTTTATGAATTATGCCAGTATCAAGTCCTGCGACATCGCAAACGGACCCGGTGTGCGCGTAAGCCTGTTCGTTTCGGGCTGCACGCACCACTGCAAAGACTGCTTTAACGCCGAGGCTTGGGATTTTAATTACGGTGAGCCGTTTACAGACGAGGTCATGGACAAGCTTCTTCGGCTGCTCGCGCCGGATTATGTCCGGGGCATTACCTATCTCGGCGGAGAGCCGTTTGACCCGAGAAATCAGGAAGGGCTTTTGCTTCTGTCCCGCAAGATCCGCGAGCGCCTTCCTAAAAAGTCCATCTGGGCGTTCACAGGCTATGTCTACGGCGGAAACCTTCCCATCGTGCCAGATGTGACGGACGAGCTTTTATCGGCTCTCGACGTTCTGGTGGACGGACCGTTCATCGCCGCGCAGAAAAATTTGAGTCTCCGCTTCCGGGGCTCGAGCAACCAGCGGCTCATCGATATGAAAAAAACGCGCGCGGCCGGAGAGGTCATTCTCTGGGACGAGGCGCAGTGATATTAGGAGAAACGCCATGCCGAAAATCAAAATCCACTATTTTTCAGACGATCTTCCAAGACTCCAGACAACGAAAATCGGCGACTGGATCGACCTTTACTGCGCGCAGGATATGACGCTGAAAGCGGGCGAATTTGCGCTCGTGCCGCTCGGCGTTTCGATGCAGCTGCCGGAAGGGTACGAGGCCAGAACCGCGCCCCGATCGTCGACCTTCAAGCGTTGGGGCCTGCTTCAGGCCAACTCCGTCGGCATCATCGACAACAGCTACTGCGGAACGAACGACGAGTGGAAGCTCCCGGTCTACGCTACGCGCGACACGCAGCTCGAAAAGGGCGACCGCATCTGCCAGTTCCGGATCTTCGAGATTCAGCCCCCCATTGAGTTTGAGGAGTGCGAAACGCTTTCCGATGTGGACCGCGGCGGCTTCGGCTCGACCGGACGAAAATAAGATATCCCGGCGCAGGCAAAGCCTGTGCCGGGATATTCTCATGCCGCATCCCGCAGCTTCACGGTCATGATAATCGGGTTATGATCGGAATACGCAAAGCCGGTGTCGAGCACTTCGCTTCCTGTCACCTCGACATTTGGCGAAACAAGAAAGCCGTCGACCGTCAGAACGAGCTGTCCCTCGTGATACGCCCCATCGGCGTTTCGGACAGAGGGCACGGGCGCGTTTTTCCCTTCCGGCGCAATGAGCCGGATATCGGTTTCGTCGATCAGATCAAAGCGTACGGGCTGCGCCCAATTATAATCCGCCGTCGATACGCCGAAATAGGCCTCGCTGCCGCCGGAAAGCAAATCCTTGTTGAAGTCTCCGCCGCCAATGACGTAGTTTCCGGCTTCGAATTCTGCCTGCATGTCGGAAAGCAGCAGCTCCAGCTGCTCGTCGGCAATTTTTCCGTCCGAGGTGTAGGCGGATAAATGCAGGTTATACAGGCACAGCTCTTTTCCGTTCGCGACCGGGATTTTCGATACGCTGTAGCACCGGTCCAGATCCAAAATTTTCGTCACTCCCGTCTCGACCGGTAAGCTCCGGCGCACCGCGCTGCGAATGCCAAGCTTTGACGTTGTGAGCAGACCGGATTTCGACGCGCCGTGCGGCTGCGTGATGGGGTAAAAGAGGTAGGCCGAGTGATAGTTCACTGCAAAAACGCTGTCCGTCCACGCATCCAAATCCTCAAACGTGCGAAGCGCCAGGGCCTCGTCGACGTGATAGCTCCGGTCGGAGTCAAAGTCGACCTCCTGCAGGATGCTGATGTCCGGGTTTTCATCCGCAATCGTCCGGCCAATCGCCTCGATGTTTGCGATCAGGCGCTCCTTGGACCACGCGCGCGACTCGGCGCCGCCGTCCATGAAGAAGCCGAAATCATCTTCATATGCGCCGAAGCCGATGTTCCAGCAGAGCACCTTATATTCCGTATCCGCCTCGGCCGTCTGCACGCCGCCGCTTCCCTGTGTCACGCTGAGCGCCTGATTGTCCTCGATGCGCGAATACGTCCCGAACACATAGCCCACATACAAAAGCACGACGGCCAGCACCGCCAGCAGCGCGATTGCCGCAATTTTCAAGACCTTTTTCAAGCAAGTTCCCTCCTGATGGTTCTTCTGAAGCGTATCATACCCCAGTTCCCACAAAAATGCAATCCGCGGGAGAAGAACAAATTTTTGATTTTAAGAATTATTCTTAAAATAGTTCTGGCTTTTTTCCGCGCCTTGTGGTATGCTAAGGGCAGAAGAAACCGGCCTTCTGCGGGAGGCAGCTTATTTATAAGGAGGATTTTCTATGTACTGCGTCAAAAAAATGACCGATGATCTGTACTGGGTCGGCGCGAGCGACCGGAGGCTGGCTCTATTTGAAAACGTCTACCCCATCTCGCGCGGCGTGAGCTATAACTCGTATCTGCTGCTCGATGAAAAGACAGTGCTGCTGGATACCGCCGACAGCTCGGTGAGCGGTATTTTCTTTGAAAACGTCGAGCACGTGCTCGCCGGCCGCCCGCTCGACTATCTGATCGTCAACCACATGGAGCCCGACCACTGCGCGCTGATGCAGGATCTCGTTCTGCGTTACCCCGATGTGAAGATCGTCTGCAATAAGAAAACGCTCGCGATGATCGAAAACTTCTTCACGTTCGACATCCAGTCCCGCGCCGTGATCGTCGGCGAGATGGACACGCTGTGTACCGGCCGGCACACGTTCGCGTTCGTCATGGCGCCCATGGTCCACTGGCCGGAGGCGATGGTGTCCTACGATGTGACGACGAAGACGCTCTACTCCGCCGACGCATTCGGCACCTTCGGCGCGCTGAACGGCAACCTGTACGCGGACGAAGTAAACTTCCAGACCGAATGGCTCGACGACGCAAGACGCTACTACACCAACATCGTCGGCAAATACGGCACGCAGGTACAGGCACTTCTGAAAAAGGCCGCGACGATTGAAATCGAAACTATCTGCCCGCTCCATGGCCCCGTGTGGCGCAAGGACATCGGCTGGTTCATCGACAAATACGTCCATTGGGCAACCTACAAGCCCGAGGAGCAGGCCGTCGTCATCGCCTACGCCTCTGTCTACGGAAACACCGAAAACGCCGCGAACATTCTGGCCTCGAAATTGGCCGATCTCGGCGTGCGGGATGTAAAAATGTACGACGTGTCCGCGACGCACCCGAGCTTCATCGTCTCCGAGTGCTTCCGGGCAAGCCACCTCGTCTTCCTGTCCACCACCTATAACGCGGGTATGTTCGTAAACATGGAGAATCTGGTCCATGACATCGTGAACCACAACCTCCAGAACCGGACGATTGCTCTGGTTGAAAACGGCTCGTGGGCGCCCACGGCGGGCGGGCTCATGCGCGCTGAGTTCCAGAAGCTCAAAGGCTGCACGATTCTGGACGAAACGCTCACCATCAAGTCCTCCTTCAAAGAGAGCCAGATGGACACGATGAACGCCCTGGCGCAGGCGATCTATGACAGCATGGATCACCCCGCGCCCGCCGTCCATGAGGAGGCCAAGCCTGTCGAGCAGAACGCGATGTTCTCGCTTTCGTACGGCCTTTACGTCCTCACCGCGCGCGACGGCGAGAAGGACAACGGCTGCATCATCAACACCGTCATGCAGCAGACCGATACCCCCAAGCGCATCAGCATCACGGTCAACAAGGCGAACTACACCTGCGATATGATCAAGAAAACCGGCGTCTTCAACGTCTCCGTTCTCTCGCAGGACGCGCCGTTTGCCATGTTCCAGCACTACGGCTTCCAGTCCGGCCGGGATATCGATAAATTCGCCGACGCGAAGACCACCCCGCGCGCCATCAACGGCGTTTATTACGTTCCGTATTGCACGAAGGCGTTTTTGTCCGGCAAGGTTGTGCAGACGGTCGAGTTTGAGACGCATGTGCTCTTCATCGCCGATGTGACCGAGGCGCGCGAGCTCTCGAACGTCCCCGCCATGACCTACAGCTACTACTTTGAAAACGTCAAGCCGAAGCCTGCCGTCCTCGCCGAGCAGAAGGGCTGGGTCTGCAAGATCTGCGGCTATGTCTATGAGGGCGAGGACCTCCCCGCCGACTTCATCTGCCCGCTCTGCAAGCACGGCGCAGAGGACTTTGAGAAATTAGGCTAACGCCTCCCATATTTCCGCACGTTTACGAAATTTCTGAAATCTCTCAGAACACTCGTAGGGGTCGATGCCCACATCGACCCGTCGGAATGTACTGATTTTACGGAAATACGCAGCAAATTCGTAACTTCCCAATGGGGCGATGTGGGCATCGCCCCCTACGCACCTTTTTGGGCGTTCCCCACAATCGCATAAATCTTGATAATTCTCGGCAATCACATAAATTTGAAAGGATTGTATTGTCATGCGTGTATTAGACCAGCTTGAACCGAAACGCGTTTTCTCCTTTTTTGAAGATCTCTGCGCCATTCCGCACGGCTCCGGCAACACGAAGGCCATCAGCGACTACTGCGTGAAGTTCGCGCATGATCGCGGTCTGGAGGTCCACCAGGATAGCCTGAACAACGTCGTCATCGTGAAGCCGGCGACGCCCGGCTATGAAGCCGCGCCCACGGTCATCGTGCAGGGCCACCTCGACATGGTCGCGGAAAAAACGCCCGAGAGCACGATCAACTTCCTGACCGACGGTCTGGAGCTCGAGATAGACGGCGATTTTGTCCGCGCCAAGGGCACAACGCTCGGAGGAGACGACGGCATTGCGGTCGCGATGGCGCTGGCCGTGCTCGATTCCAACGACCTTGCCCACCCGCGGCTCGAGTGCCTCTTTACCGTCGACGAGGAGACCGGCATGGACGGCGCGGTCGGTTTTGACGCGTCGATCCTCAAAGGCAAACGGCTTCTCAACATCGACTCCGAGGAAGAGGGTATTCTCACCGTCAGCTGCGCGGGCGGCGCACATGCGGCAGCTCATATCGAGATGCACGCCAATGAATGTGCGCTCGATTCCGCCGAACTTAAAATTTCCGGTCTCAAGGGCGGCCACTCCGGCGCGGAGATCGACAAAGGCCGCGCGAACGCAACGATCACACTCGGCCGTGTCTTGCAGGCACTCGTCGACGAGCTCGAGGTCCGCATTGTTTCCGCCGAGGGTGGCCTTAAAGATAACGCCATCCCGAACGCAGCCCGCGCCGTCATTGCGCTCGAGGACGGCAAGCTTTCGCGCGCGCAGGAAATCTGCGAAGAGCTGCAAGCGACGCTCCGCGCAGAGTACGCAGCCGCAGACCCCGACGTTACCGTCACGTTTACCCCCGGCACGGTCGCAGATCAGGCCCTCAGCCTGATGGACACCAAGAAGGTCTGCTGCTTCCTGAACCTCTACCCCAACGGCATTGAGTCGATGAGCATGGACATTCCGGGGCTCGTGCAGACCTCCTGCAACCTTGGCATTTTCAAGGTCGGCGAGACGGGTCTTGCGGGCTCGGGCTCGGTCAGAAGCTCGGTCGCCAGCCGCAAGCAGCTGCTCATCCGGAGGATCCGGCTGCTCACCGAAAGCCTCGGCGGCACGCTCTGCGTCACGGGTGAATACCCCGCGTGGGAATACCGCCGGGAGTCTCATCTGCGCGATGTGATGTGTGAAGTTTATAAGAGCCAGTATGGCGAGGACATGAAGGTCGAAGCCATCCACGCAGGACTCGAGTGCGGCCTGTTCTGCGGCAAGATCCCGGGGCTCGATGCCGTGTCCTTCGGCCCCAACCTCTACGATATCCACACGACCGCCGAACGCATGTCCATTTCGTCCGTCCAGCGCGTCTACGCCTACCTCTGTGAGGTCCTCAAGGCACTGAAAGATTGACCAATGCTCAAAGCCCCGCCCAAACGTGCGTTTGGGCGGGGTTCAGCGTGTCAAAAAGGCTTTTGACACGCTGAGCACTTTTTCAAACTTTAAAAGTTTGAAAAAGTGGTTGATTGAACGCGAAAGACACCCCTGATGGGTTTCTTTCACACTATCTTCCTTTCCGTAACCATTCGTCTGGAATCTTTTTCGATAAACTGCCCCGCCCAAACGTGCGTTTGGGCGGGATTTTCATCTTATTTTCTCGGATTGTTTTTAAATGATTCACAATTTTCATAAAATAAACGATATAATAAATGCTATGTAATAAGGTCAGGGGGGACGAGAGATGACAGGTGATCCGTATGAGGTGCTCGGCGTATCGCACGGCGCGAGTGAAGACGAGATCAAGCAGGCCTATCGCCGCCTTGCCAAGCAGTACCACCCCGACCTCCATCCCGGCGACGCTGCGTGCGCAAAGAAAATGAACGAGATCAACGAGGCCTACGATCTGCTCAAAAACCCGCAGGCGTATCAGGCCTATCGCCAACAGCAGCAGCAAAATGCCTATCAGCAGGCCTACCGCCAGCAGCAGTCGGCCTATCAGCAGCAGAACCAGCAGTATTACGACCCGTTCGGCTTCTGGTCGTCGCAAAATGGCAATCAGAACGGTCAGAACCAGAACTATTACCGCTATACCTACACCTATCAGCCGGGTCAGTCCAGCGACCAGTCCGACCCCAACACGCAGTACCAGTGGACGTATCGCCGCCCGCGGCACGGCGGGATTTTGCGCAAGATCATCAGCGCGTATCTCATCTTGCAGCTGCTCGGTTGGCTTCTGACCAGCTGCTCGTACAGCCTGTACTCCCCCTATTACTATGGCGACCCTTCCCAACAGAGCTCCGGCTATTCCGATTCGTATACCCAGCCGCAGTCCGGCTACAATTCGTACGGCTTCGGCAGCGGGCGGCAGAGCTGAGAGGTGTGCCATGGGTCTTTTCACGAAAAAAGCCGCGCCCGCGCCCGATCTTCGTTTGGAGACGCTGGAGGCAGAATTCAAAAACTATCGCCGCCGCACGGAAGACTCCTCCGAACGCGCGGCAAATGACGCCAGACGCAAGGCCGTGCTCGCGTTTCTGCCGGTCTATGACGACTTAGAGCGCGCGCTCGCAGCCCCCTGTCAGGACGAAGCCTACCGCAGGGGCATCGAGCTTATGATGCAGAACCTTCTGTCCATCCTCGCAGGGCTCAAAGTGCTTCCGATGCAAAGCCTGGGCAAGTGCTTTAATCCCACGTACCACGAGGCCGTCTCCCACGTGGAGGACAAAACCGTCGGCGAGGAGCGCATCGTGCAGGTCGTGCAGACCGGCTTTACGATGGACGAGGAGGTCCTCCGGCACGCGAAGGTCGTCGTCGCGAATTAGTCTGTATTTACATTTTCTCGCCCTGCGGGGCGAAGTTTGATTGAACTTTTGTAAGGAGCGTTTCATGTATGTCCAGAATCATCGGGATTGATCTTGGTACCACGAATTCCTGCGTGGCTGTGATGGAAGGCGGCGAGCCGGTCATCATTCCCAACGCAGAGGGCGGCAGAACCACGCCGTCGGTGGTCGCCTTCTCCAAGACCGGTGAGCGGATGGTCGGAAACCTTGCCAAGCGGCAGGCCGTCACGAACCACGACCGGACTATTTCCTCCATCAAGCGCCAGATGGGCACAAACTACCGCGTGAACATCGACGGGCACAAATATACGCCGCAGGAAATCTCGGCGATGATTCTCCAGAAGCTCAAGCGGGACGCGGAAAGCTATCTCGGAGAGCCCGTCACCGAGGCCGTCATCACCGTCCCTGCGTATTTTACCGACGCGCAGCGGCAGGCCACGAAGGACGCAGGCAAAATCGCGGGGCTGAATGTTCAGCGCATCATCAACGAGCCCACGGCGGCGGCGCTTGCCTACGGCATTGACAAAGAGCAGAGCCAGAAGATCATGGTCTATGACCTCGGCGGCGGCACGTTCGACGTGTCGATTCTGGACATTTCCTCGGGCGTCATCGAGGTTCTCGCCACGGCGGGCAACAACCACCTTGGCGGCGACGATTTTGATCAGGCCATCATGGACTACCTTGTCTCGGAATTTAAGCGCGAGAATAAAATCGACCTCTCCCGCGACCCGGTCGCCATGCAGCGCGTGCGTGAGGCGGCGGAAAAGGCGAAGATCGAGCTCTCGTCCATGACGCAGACCTCGGTCGAGCTTCCGTATATCGCGGTTTCCAAATCCGGCCCTGTGCATATGGACATTCCGCTCTCGCGGGCAAAATTCAACGATCTCACCTGCCAGCTTGTGCAGGCAACAAAAGCGCCGGTCAATCAGGCCATCAACGACTCCGGCATTACGATCTCGCAGATCAGCAAGGTCCTCATGGTGGGCGGCTCGAGCCGCATTCCCGCCGTGCAGGAGCTCGTCAGCCAGATCACGGGAACCACGCCTTTTAAGGGCATCAACCCCGACGAGTGCGTCGCCATGGGCGCGTGTCTGCAAGGGGGCGTGCTCTCTGGAAGCGTCAAGGGGCTTCTCCTTCTGGATGTGACGCCGCTGTCTCTTGGCATTGAGACGCTTGGCGGCGTATGCACAAGGGTCATTGAGCGCAACACGACCCTTCCCATCCGCAAGAGCCAGATCTTCACGACCGCCTCCAACTTCCAGTCCTCCGTCGACGTGCACGTCTTGCAGGGTGAGCGCCCGATGGCGCGGCAGAATAAGGAGCTCGGAAGGTTCCAGCTCACCGGTATCCGAAGAGCGCCACGCGGCGTTCCGCAGATTGAGGTCACGTTCTCCATTGACGCGAACGGCATTGTAAACGTCTCGGCCAAGGATTTGGATACCGGCAAGGCGCAGGACATCACCATCACCGCGACCTCCAACATGAGCCGCGAGGAGATCGACCGGGCCGTGCGCGACGCGCAGCAATACGCTGCCGAGGATGAAAAGCTCAAGGCAGAGGCCGTCGCCAAGGATCGCTGCGAGCATCTTCTTTATAAGGCCGCAAGCGTCAAACCGGCAGGCAAGGAGCAGAAGGCGGCAATTGCCGAGGCGGCCAAAGCTGTCAAACGCGCCATCAAATCCCGCGACAGCGCGCAGATGGTCTCCGCCGCGGACCAATTGGAGTCGTTACTCCAGCAGGCGGGCGTGAACACAGACGAGGCAGGCAGCTATCAGGGCTCCTATGAAAACCCCAACAATTCCTTCGAGGATGACGCGATGGACGCGGCCTTCGAATCCGTTGACGATTGAGCGTCCCCCGTTTTTGCACGAAACTTCCAACCAACGCGTAGGGGGCGATGCCCACCATCGCCCCGGCAGAAAATCCGATTATACGTTATTTTTCGGCGAATTCGTAACTTCCCAATGGGGCGATGTGGGCATCGCCCCCTACGAACCTCCCGGAAGATTTTCAAAATTCCGTAGGGTCAAGCAGAAAACCGACGCAGCATTTGCTGCGCCGGTTTTTTATTCGCAGAAGAGGTCCCGCTCCTCACGGAAACGGCGGATCTCCGGATTTATGATCTTTCCGTTTTCGATGTCAATCGCGCGGCGGAGATTCTCAGGGTAGCTGCCGCTTGCCAGCGCATCGGCATATTTTAAAAAGTTCCGGCTGAAAATTTTAGAAGTTGTGTAGGGGTACATCGCAGGGGTATTGTCGACTGCGTAGTGGATCACGCCGTCCACGGTGTAGACCGGGTGATCGATCGTCGTTGGGTGGGACGTTTCGATCTCCAGATAGGGATCGCAGCTCACATCGATGATCATCGTCCCGGGGCGCATCTTCTTTAAATCCTCGCGGTAGATGAGCCGGTCGGTGCGCGCGGTATCCCAATAGACGCAATTGACGATCACATCGTACTGGAACATGAGCTTGCGGAACGTCTTTTCCATCTTCCGCCCGAAGATATCGACCTCCGCGCCGAGCCCCGTCAGCATCCGCATCGCGCCCTTGGCCGTCTGGCCGTTGCCGACGATGCAGACCTTACAGTCGTAGGGCATTTTGCCGCAATAGCGGAACGCATGCAGAATTGCAGCCTCGCCCGCAATCTCGCGGTTGCGGTAAAAAAGGTACCGCCCGTTTTCCCGCAAGTGCTCGAGCGCGATGACCGTATGCCCCGCGCGGATGGCTTTTCCGGCAAAGTCCGTCTTCTGCACCGTGTGCGCCCAGCCGCACAGGATCTTTCCGGGCACAAGCGCGTCCAGATACTCCGCATCTCCGAGCTTCACGTCTACGATCACATCCGCCCGCAAAACCTCCTCCCGGGAGGCAATCTTCACGCCCGCGCGTTCATAGTCCACGTCAGAAAAGCCGAGGCTGAGACCGTAGCCCGTCTCAAAAATCGCCTGCCCCGGAAATTTCAGCTGCGTGCACTGGGCCGGAAAAAGTGCTCTTCGGTTCTCCCCATTCTTATGGCTGATGACATATCCAACGGTTTTCAATGCGCGCATCTCCTTTTAAAATATTTTGTAATCGTATCATACTATAATATTTGACGTTTGTCAATTATTGATGAAATGCAAGTGTTGACATTTGCGGGGCTATGTTGTATGATGCGGTTGCTAAAATGTCGGGAAGGAGGGGGGTGCCGCATGCCGGTTCCTGTTTCGGATGATACGCCGTCGCCGCTTTTGTTGCTTCTGCCGTTGCTTTCCCGGTTCCTTACACCCCCGGCGCATCTGTCCGCAAGGCTGACGAAGACGCAGCTTCTGATCGTGACAGCGCTTTCGTACCACGAGAGCTTCCACATGTCCCAACTCGCGTCCTACCTCTCATTTTCCAAGGAGCAGGCCACGCGCGCAGCCGCGCCGTTGGTCGAGGCTGGTCTTGTCGAACGCTTTGCGCAGTCGGAAAATAGGACGCGGGTCTTTCTGCGCCTGACCGCTGAAGGAAAAACACTCGCAGACGAGCTTCGCGCGCAGTTCTCTTCGCAGCTGAAAGCCCGTGTCAGCACATCCCTGTCAGAGCCCGAGCAGCTTGAGCTCCGAGAGGCCGCTGAAACGCTGGTGCAGCTGCTGTCCAAAATTTAACCCCGATACTCTGCTGCACATGCGGCCTACAAAGGAAGGATCTTCATGAATTGTTCTGTCAGAGCCTATACCGCCGCCGAGGTTCCGGCGATGGTTGAAATCTGGAACGAGGTCGTCCGCGACGGCATCGCCTACCCGCAGGAAAACGAGCTGGATCTGGCCGCCGGCACAGATTTTTTCGCTGCTCAGTCCGTCGGGCTTGCGGGTGTTATCCAGAAATGACATAGAACGTTCCCCTTTCCATTCGGATTCAATGTAAAATCAGTGCCATAATCCCGGCAAGGACCGCGGAAATGACGGCTATGCCGAGCGTCCCGAAGCACCATTTTTTGCGCTTGTCCTGCGCGGTAATGTAGGGCCGGAGATCTTCCGTGCCGGGAATGATCCACGCGTCCGTGTGCCCGACCCAATAATCGTCGATCAAAAGCCGGTCGATGACGTTCATGATCGACAAAATCACAAACAGCTGCCAGAAGCCCGGCAAAAAGCCCCGCGCGCCGTTAAGCGCATACACGCAGACGAGCACGTAGGCGAGGTATCCCGGGATGCACAGGCGCTTAAATCGGAGGCTGTTTTTCCGGATTTGTTCCTTCGTGATCAGTCCCTGCGCGATGGTGCGCGACTGCACGTCCTCGTGGTACAGGTGCACCATCCCGACCGCGCCCTTCCGGATGCCGAGCGCGCAGATGAGCACCAGCAGCGCCCCGAGTCCCAGTCCCTCCAAAAGCAGCCGAAGCAGCATAAAAATCCCTCCTGCATATTTCTTGTGGTTAGATGTATTTAACTAATATTCCGGTAAAACGCCGCTCCTGCGGCGTTGTTATTATACGCCCCGCATGTGTTCGTGTCAAGGCACGGTGCTTGACAGGCCTGGGCGTTTCCGGTATAATACTAGCAATTTACATGAAACAAAAGGAGGTTTTCTTCGGATATGGATACCGACGGCGACAATCCCGGTAACACGTTGATCTGTCATACGGTTTTGCGAGCATATCTGCGCTGCGAGAGTCAGGGCGGACGTGCTTTTTTGCGTCTTTAGCGGCTTGCAGCATCTGAACAAGCAATCACAAACCATTGACAGAAAAGGAGTACCATACATTGTCTACCACAACCTGTTTGATCATCATGGCGGCGTGTCTGATCCTGTCCGCCTATTTTTCGGCCACCGAGACGGCGTTTTCCTCGGCCAACAGCACGAGGCTCAAAACCCTCGCGGAGAAGGGCAGCAAAAAAGCAAAGCTTGCCTGCGAGCTCCTAGAGCATTACGACAAACTGCTCTCCACGATCCTGATCGGCAACAACATTGTAAACATCCTCATGGCCTCCATCGGCACGGTGCTCTTCGTCCGGCACTATGGCGACGCGGGCGCGACGATCTCTACCATCGTGGTGACCGTCGTCGTGCTGGTCTTCGGCGAAATTTCGCCCAAGAGCGTGGCCAAGGACTGCGCCGAGCGCTTTGCGATGTTCTCCGCGCCCATTCTGCAAGTCTTCCTCTTCGTCCTCACGCCGCTCAATTTCCTGTTTTCGCTCTGGAAAAAGCTGCTGGCGAAGGTGTTCCGCCTGAACGGCGAGAGCAAAATGTCGCAGGAGGAGCTCTTGATGCTCGTCGACGAGGTGCAGCAGGACGGCAGCATCGACAAAAATGAGGGAGAGCTTTTAAAGAACGCCATCGATTTTTCCGAGCAGCAGGCGCAGGATATCTTGATTCACCGCGTCGACCTCGCGGCACTTCCGATCACGGCGAGCAAGGAAGAGGTCGCGGCGCTCTTCACGGAGACGAAATATTCCCGCCTTCTCATCTATCAGGATTCCATCGACCACATTCTCGGCACGGTGCACCAGAAGGATTTCTACGTCGGCTGCGGGATCACGGAAAAGCCGCTGCCGGAGATCATCGTGCCGCCGCTTTTTGTGCTGGAAAATGAGCCGATCAGCCGGCTTCTCAAAACGCTCCAGAAGGCCAAAACGCATGTGGCCGTGGTCGTCGACGAATACGGCGGCACGTGCGGCATTGTGACGATGGAGGATATTCTGGAGGAGCTCGTTGGCGAAATCTGGGATGAGCACGACGAGATTGAGGTCTTCATCCGCAAGACAGGCGCGAATACGTTCCTCGTCGACGCTGGCATGGACTTTGACGAGTTCGCGGCCTATTTCCAGCTCAAAACCGACTCGGAGATGACCTCCGTCAGCGGCTGGGTCATGGAGCAGTTCGGCCGCGTACCGGAAAGCGGCGAACGCATCACCGCAGGCCCACTCGACGTGTTGGTAACAAAGGTCGATAATCACCGCATCGAAGAGATCCAGATCACGCAGCATGCCCCCGCGGAAGCGCCCGCTTCCTCCGCAACGTAAAACGTACAAACCGCCCGCCGACTTTTCGTCGGCGGGCGGTTCTTCATGCAATACGGCATTTCCTTCGGTTAACGCGTAGGGGTCGCCCCTGTCCGCCCAAGGGAAGTATCAAATTCGCCAGTGATTTTCGCGTTTTGAATGTGTAATTTGTCGGGCGGACAGAGATGCCCGCCTCTACGAGGGCGTTGAAGCTGCAAAAGCGCTGGATAAATGGGCGCTTTCGGTTGCAATTGGCGGGAAAACTGGTATAATATTTCGCATAGATTTGGCGGGAGTTCCGCCTGAATGGAGAACGGGACGATGAGACGATCTGGACGGGTTTTGCTGATTGTGCTGACAGTGCTGGTTGTGCTCGCAGGTGCGGGTGCGGCGGTTGTGCTGCGGCTGGATACGAGGGCGAAGGAGCAGCACGAGATGCTCTCGCGTGCCATTTCGGCGCGGGAAACGTGGCTTTCCGATACGCGCGTACGGTTGACGGAAAACGGCGCGGAGCTCGGAAGCTATACGCTGGACGATCTCGGTCTTGTGGAATCTGCACGCTCGTATATCACCGTGGGCCTTACGCAGCTCGATCTTCTGCCGCAGGAGGAATTTGAAGCGCTCGGTCTTCGCGAGCGGATCTCGTGGAGTCTTGGGGGCCGCGGAAGCGCGCAGAACGTGACGTTGGATGCGGCAAGCCTCGATACGGCAAAGCCCGAGGCCGATGCAAATCGAGTGGAGCGGACCGCTCCACAGGACGCGAGGGTCTCGTTTGAAGACGGAAAATTCACTCTGCAAGCAGAAACGGGCGGCAACACCCTTAGAGACGGCGCAGTACACGACGCGATCGCGCAGGCGCTCACGGGCGTGGTGGATATGGGGCAGGAGCCGCAGACCATCGAGGCAGAGTTGACCGACATCGACTGCTACGAAATGCCGGAGATCACGGAAGAAAATACGGCGTTTGATATGCAGGAGAGCTTCGAAGAGGCGCTTGACGGCTTTTCCCTCACCGTCAATTTCGAAAAGGCCGCGCCGCAGCTTTCTTTTGAGCAGCCCACGCAGACCATCTCACAGGAGCAGGCGCAGGCACTTGTGACCCTGAATGCCGACGGGACAGTGATGGTCGATGAGGCAGGCGTGCGCGCGCTGGCAGACGGCTGGGCAGCGCTCTATGACATTCCCGACACGAAATATCAGTTCAAATCTGAGGTCGACGGCTACGTTCCGATTCAGTTTCTGGACGTAAGCTACAAGGTAGACTGCGACGCGCTGACGAAGGAGCTCCGCGAGCGGCTGCGGACGCTGGACGCGGGCGAGGTCGTGCCCGAAATTGTCTGCTGCCGAAACGGCGAACCGTTCGACATCAAGGATACGTACATTGAGGTCGACATCACGAACCAGAAGGTGACATTCTACAAAGACGGTGAGCGCATTGTCTTCACCGACGTGGTCACTGGCCTTCCTGACGGGCACCAGACGATCACGGGCCTTTTCTACACGTACTACAAGGCGACGGACATCTGGCTCGACGGGCCGGACTATCACGTCTTCGTCAAATACTGGGTCAGCATGACGGACCTCTACGGGCTTCACGACGCGTCGTGGCGCTCGAACTTCGGCGGGGACTACTATCTCTATGCCGGCTCGCATGGCTGCGTCAACACGCCGGAGGAGGCCATGAAAACGATCTACGACAATGTGACCGACGGCATCCCAATCCTCAGCTACCACCACGAGCGCCCCGTACAGGAGGAGCCCGAGGAAACGACGGATACGCAGGAAACATTAGACTAGCTTATAGCAAGCTTAATTAAAAGTAATTTTTCTTATGAAAAACGCGAAGCGCCCGGGGTGGATGCTTCGCGTTTTCTGTGAAAATTACGGCTTGCGGGAGAAAGCTTCGTCTGGTATACTATTCGGCGGAGAAAATGAGAGAAACAGGAGAATATTTCCCTGATTACGACAAAATTTTACGTAAAATCCGGAAGGAGCATCACCATGCGAGAAAGCTTTGACGTTGTGATTCTCGGCTGCGGCGAGGCAGGTATCTTCGCCGCCTACGAGCTGGAAAAATTGAACCCCGGTCTGAAACTGCTGGCCATTGACCAGGGCCCCGACATCTACCACAGAAGCTGCCCGATCGTCTCCGGCAAGGTGCGCGAGTGCATCCACTGTCCGATCTGCCACACGATGTGCGGCTTCGGCGGCGCGGGCGCGTTCTCCGACGGCAAGTTCAACTTCACGACGGCCTTCGGCGGCTGGCTGACCGATTTCATTGACCCGGGCACGGTCATGGAGCTCATCGAATACGTCGACGCGATCAACGTCGCCCACGGCGCAACCGAGGAGGTCTACTCCACCGAAACCGCAGAGGCCAAGGCGCTGGCAAGACGCGCGCTCGGCTACGATCTGCACCTTTTGCAGGCCCGATGCAAGCACCTCGGCACGGAAAAGAATCTCATGATTCTGCAAAATATCTACGAGGACCTCAAAAATAAGCTCGAGTTCCGCTTCAACACCTCGGCGACGACGATTGCGCAGGCCGACGGCGGCTATCTCGTCACGCTCAAAAACGGCGACGAGCTGTTCTGCAAATACCTGCTGGCCGCCCCCGGCAGAAGCGGCGCGGAGTGGTTCTCCGATGTGTGCAAGGGGCTGGGGCTGCATTTACTGAACAATCAGGTCGACGTCGGCGTGCGCGTCGAGCTCCCGGCGACGGTCTTTGAGCACATCACAAACGTCGTCTATGAGTCGAAGCTCATCTACCGCACGAAGCAGTACGGCGATCAGGTGCGCACGTTCTGCATGAACCCGTACGGCCATGTCGTCGCGGAAAATGTCGAGGGCATCAATACCGTGAACGGCCACTCGTACGCGGACCCCGCGCTCCGGAGCGAGAATACGAACTTTGCCCTTCTCGTCTCGAACCGGTTCACGCAGCCGTTTAACGAGCCGTATCGCTACGGCAAGCACATTGCGTCGCTCTCGAACCTCCTTGCAGGCGGCGTTCTGGTCCAGCGCTTCGGCGATCTTGTCGACGGCAAGCGCACGAACGAGCACCGCATGAAGCAGTCGACCGTCCGCCCCACGCTTACGGCGGCCGTTCCGGGCGACCTCTCGCTGACGCTTCCCAAGCGGCAGCTCGACAACATCATCGAGATGATCTACCAGCTCGACAAAATCGCCCCGGGCACGGCGAACTACGACACGCTTCTCTACGGCGCGGAGGTCAAGTTTTACTCGGCGCGCCTCGAGCTCGACGAGAACCTCGAAACGAAGCTTCCCGGCTTCTTTGCGGCGGGTGACGGCGCGGGCGTAACCAGAGGCCTTGCGCAGGCTGGCGCATCCGGCGTGCAGGCTGCAAGAGCCATCAGCAAACGGCTCAAGTAAAAAGACTGAGCAGAAGCAAATAGCGGCCACGGCAGGAAGTTCTGTCGTGGCCGTTTTGTTTGTTTCGGCGAGATTTCCAAAAAGCTCGTAGGGGGCGATGCCCACATCGACCCGGCGATACAAACCGATTTTACGGAAATCCAATGCGAATTCGATGGTACCCAATGGGGCAATGTGGGTATCGTCCCTACGCGTTGGCTGTAATAGAGTAGTATGTAAGGAGCATTAGCCTTTGATGGCCTTGACGAACGCGGCCTTATCGGGGGCCTTAAAATAGGCGCTGCCGGCGACTAAAACGTTCGCGCCTGCGGCGGTGCAGATTTTGGCGGTCTTTTCGCTCACGCCGCCGTCGACCTCGAGCTCGCAGTCTAAACCGTCCTTTTCGATCCAGCTCCGGATGGTCTGAACCTTCGGCATCATGTCTTCCATGAACGACTGCCCGCCGAAGCCGGGCTCGACGGTCATGACCAGAATCAGGCTGCAAAGCGGAAGATACGGAAGCACGGCCTCCGCAGGCGTTTTCGGTTTAACGCTCAGCGCAGCCTTCACACCGTTCGCGCGGATTTTCTCCAGCGCCTTACGCGTGTTTTCCGGCGTGTCGGCTTCTTCATGAATCGTTAGAATATCCGCGCCCGCCTTGCAGAATTCATCTACATAGCGAAGCGGCCGGTCGATCATCAGGTGCACGTCCAAGGGCAGCTCGGTAATTTTCCGGATGGCGGCCACGACCGGAATTCCGATCGTAATATTGGGAACAAATTCGCCGTCCATCACGTCAATATGAACATAATCGGCTCCCGCGGGAGAAAGCGCGCGGATATCGCGCTCGAGATTGACAAAGTCTGCGGACAAAATGGAAGGGGATACCTTGATCATAGGATTGCCTCCGATACGAAATTTGTTGAAACCGGCACCAGACCGGGTGCGCGCGCATAGGTATGAATGTGCGGCGGAGACCGGGCAGAGCTCTCGTCCCGCGCGACTGGAATCTGCCGCTTATCATAGGGGCTGCCCGCGGGCAGCCCCATCGGAACCGGAAATATTATACCGGACGGGCGCAGGGATGTCAATGCGGGCGGGGTTTGCCGCGCAATGGATTTGCGGTTCTTGACATTCTATCCCGCACGCGATAAGATGGAAAAAAGATGAGACAGGAAGGGCTTTTGCATGGATACGAAAAAGAAACAATCGGTGATCCCCATTTATGCGGTAGGGCTTGTGTGGCTGTCGCGGGCCATCAGCGGCCATCTTTCAAGCTTCGGCGGGATCATCAGCACCATCGTTTTGTCGGCTGTAGCCTTCGGCGTATTGAAAATCTTTTTCCCGGACAAGGTAGAACAGACGGACGGCGCAGATAAGAGCGCGCCCAATGTGGCCAAGCCCGAGGAAAAGAAGCAGCCGGAGCCTAAGCAGGATTCCACGCCAAAGCCGGAAGAAAAAAAGCAGTCCGAGCCCTCGACGGGCAATCCGGAGCTCGACGCGATTTTGAAGCAGGGCGCCGAGGCGGTTTCCAAAATTCAGTCGCTCAACGACGAGATCCCCGATTTCAAGCTCTCCGCGCAGATCAAGCAGATCGAAATTCTGACGGAGAAAATTTTCGCCTACGTCAAAGAGCACCCGCAGGATATGGGGCAGATCCGGCAGTTCCTCAATTATTATCTGCCGACGACCGTCAAGCTGCTCGAGCAGTACGTTATGCTGCAAAATCAGGGTATGCGCATGGGAAACATCGACGAGGGCATGAAGAAGATCGAAGACATGCTGGACAAGGTCATCGTCGCCTTCCAGCGGCAGCTCGACAGCCTGTTTGAAAGCAGCGTCGTGGATATCACGGCGGACATTCAGGTCATGGAGCAGATGATGGCGAGCGAAGGCCTGACGGGCAAGGATTTTTAAGGAGTGAATACGATGGAAGAGAAAATTCCCCAGTTGACATTGACCCCGAATTTAGAAGAAGCGCCGGTTCCCGAGCCGGTCAAGCAGGAAGACCTGATCGAAAAATCGGAAAAAGCGCCCGAAGCGGGCCCCGATCTTTCGATGCTGAGCGAGGCCGAGCAGCAGGCGGTTCTGACGTTTTCCAAGCAGATCGACCTGACCGACACGTCGCAGGTGCTCCAATACGGCGCGGCGGCGCAGAAAAATATTGCGGACTTCTCCGAGACAGCGCTCTCGAAAGTGCAGACACGTGACCTTGGCGAGATCGGCGACATGGTCACAAGCCTCGTCGTCGAGCTCAAGGGCATGGACGAGCCCGAAAAGAAGGGCATCGCGGGACTTTTCCGCAAGGCGCAGGTCAGCGCGCAGGAGATGAAAACGAAATACTCCAAGGCTGAGGCCAACGTTGACAAGATCGCGGCGGAGCTGGACAAGCACAAGCTGACGCTCATGAAGGACGTCGCGGTCATGGACCAGATGTACGAAAAGAACCTTGCGTATTTCAAGGAGCTCACGATGTACATTCTGGCCGGCAAGCAGAAGCTCGCCGAAGAGCGGGCGACGACGCTGGTAAGCCTCCGCGAAAAGGCGCAGACGAGCGGTCTTGCCGAGGAAGCGCAGGCGGCAAACGACTTTGAAAACAAATGCGAGCGGTTTGAAAAGAAGCTCCATGACCTCGAGCTCACGCGCGTCATCTCCCTTCAGACCGCGCCGCAGATCCGCATGATCCAGAACAATGATACGCTCATGATGGAAAAAATCCAGACCTCCATCATGAACACCATTCCGCTCTGGAAAAACCAGATGGTGCTCACGCTCGGCATTCAGGACTCGCAGCGCGCCATGGAAGCGCAGCGGAAGGTCACGGATATGACAAATCAGCTCCTGCAAAAGAACGCGGACATGCTCAAGATGGCGACCGTCGAGACAGCGCGGGAGGCCGAGCGCGGCATTGTGGATATCGAGACGCTCAAGCACACGAACGAGAGCCTCATCTCCACACTCGACGAGGTGCTGCAAATCCAGACCGAGGGCGCACAGAAGCGGCAGGAGGCCGAGCAGGAGCTGCGCCGCATCGAAGAAGAGCTCAAGCAGAAGCTGCTTGAGACACGAAAGGTTTCAAAATGAAAGAATTTTTCAATCGCAAAAACGTTGCCGTGACCATCACGCTGGTGGTGATCGCCATCGCGCTCGTCATCGGCTTTACCTCCGCCCCCAAACAGGCAGCAACGAGCACCACATCGCAGACGGCAGCCTCGGCGTCCTCCGACGCGGCCGGTTGGGCAAAGAAGAACTACGGGCAGTATGAAGATTTTTTGGAGGATGACGCGGACCTGTTCAGCGATACCACGCTCGAGACGTTCGCCAAATACAACGCCCAGCTGGACTATACCTATGGCAGCATCATGGGGCTCGTGACCACAGACAGTCTGGACGGGAAGACCATGGAAGATTACGCCATGGACGAGAGCGCGGATCTGGAGCTGGGAGACAGCGATATGCTGCTGCTCATCGACACAGACACCGAGCAGTGGTACCTTGCCTATGGAAATGATATGGCTTCGTACGTCGACAATGATCTTTCCATTCTCTTTAAAGAAAACCTCGGAAGCCTCTTTACCGGGAACGCCGGAAGCAGCGTGACGGGGCTTTACAAGGGGCTTCTCAGCTGGTACGCTTCGAACATTCCTGTAGCCTCGCACGAAGAGGTGCAGACGCAGCCGGTATCCTACCGGCAGGAGGAACGTATGAGCTTCGGGTCTGTTTTGCTGACGTTATTTATCATTCTGATCGTGCTTCGCATCCTTTTCCGCCCGAGACGGCGGTATTATGACGACGGCGTGTACTACGGCGGCAGTCGCCCCGGCTTCTGGAGCGGGCTGTTTGTCGGCTCGATGTTCGGGCGCAACCGCGGCCATCGCCCGCCCCCGCCTCCCGGTCCAAGACCCGGCTACCGTCCGCCCTCCGGCGGCGCAAGACCCGGTGGATTTGGCACCCGTCCCGGCGGCTCCGGCTTCAAACCGAGCTCGCGCGGCTTTGGCGGCGGCAGTCGTGGAAGCGGCTTTGGCGGCCGCGGGGGAGGCTTCGGCGGAGGTTCGCGCGGCGGAGGCTTCGGCGGCGGTCGCAGATAAAATACGCAATCGGCACTTCCTTTTTTGGGAGTGCCGATTTTTTGAAAATTTTTCCTGATTGAACTTTTGCACGCGGGCCATACTACTCCTGCAAACCAAAAAGGAGGTCTGTATTATGGATCATGCAAACAAGGCAATTGAATGCAACGTCGTTTCCTGCCGCAACCACTGTGCTTCGCAGGACTACTGCTCGCTCGACCACGTGAGAATCGGCACGCACGAGTGCCATCCGTCGATGGACCAGTGCACCGACTGCCTGTCGTTCATCCAGAAGTAAGCACCTGGTTTCGCGAAAGAAGAGACTGCCTCCGCTGGGAGACAGTCTCTTCTGTTATGATCGGAAAAGCCGCGGCCTTCTGCTGGTTTAATACAAATCCATCCACTTGACGGTTTGGTCGATTCTTGCAAATGTGATGCTCAGGACATGACCGCCGGGAGACACAATATCGAGCACATAGTAGCTGTCGGCTACGAACTGGAGATTCGCGCACGCGCCCGATTCGTCCGCATAGACCTCCTGCCACGCCCACTTTTTGAGCGTCTTGTCCCCGTCCGGGAGCTTGTCGAAGACCGACTGCATCGTGTCTCCCAGCGCAATTTCGCGCGCGGTGGGAAGCGTGGAGGTCACGCCGGTCGAGGTGTCTTCTGCGAAGCGGAAATTGATCCCGCGCAAGCGCCAAACGAGCTGGTCGTCGTAATGGAAAACATACATCATACCGCTTGCTTCCATGCCCACGCCCGCCATCGTGTCCGACCAGACCTGATTGGGCTTGCCGATGAGAAGAAGCACCGTGTTATAGTCCATCCCGGTCTCCACGCCGTTTTCCAGCACGAACTCGCCGTCCTGGACAGGGGTATCCCGGCCGCGCACGCAGCTGGCACAAAGATGCGCGTTTTCAGAAGGAAGCTCCTCTGTTTCGCCGTCTGCCTTTGTCCAAAGAAGCGTCCCGAACCCGTTCAGGATGCTCTCGCGCTCGGCTTCGTTCGAAAGATAACGGAGCGAAACCGTTTCCCCGGTATCGGGGTCGACAGCAGTCAGCGTCACGTCGTCGGTTTCCGCTTGAGAAAGCGTCCAGGTGGTCGTAAAATCGAAGCCGTTTTCTATTCCGTCCGGCCAGGGCGCAAAGCCGTATGTATCTTCATCCCGCCCCTCGAGCGCAGCGGCAAAGACCCGCTTCGCGTTTGTGAGTGCCTGCGCGTTGGACATGCCTTCGCATGCCGTCATATTGAGCCGCAGAGAAGGCTTCGTCTTCATCGAGGCCGCGCAGAGGCCGGTCAGCGGCGCGTTTTCTTCGAACCAGCTGCTGTCTTTCAATTCGTGCTCGCTCACAAACTGAATGAATTCGGCCAGCATGTCCGATAAATAGCGGTAGCTGTCGCCGTCCCACGAAAAGGGCTCGCCCTGCAAGATATCCTTGAACAGGCAGTATAAAAGCGTCGTGCGCGAGGTGTCGTCGCTGTAGCACTCGAGCGCCTTCCGGTCAGACAGCAGCTCCGGCAGAATCAGCGGAATAACCTCCTCCGGCCGCTGCCGCAGCTTCACATAGGCCGAACGGTGCGCCTGCACGTAATCCTGATAGAGTGCGTCTTCGTTCTCCAGCGGCTCTGCAAACTGCTCGAGCAGCGTTTCAACCGGCTCTTCCATGACGACTGCCCGCGATGCGCTAACTGCGGCGCTTTTCATCATCGGCGCCATTTCGTCTGTGCTGGCAGTCTCGCCCGTGTCTGCGCTTTCAGCCGTAAGCGAAGCTTGCAGGGGAGCGGCGGGAAGCGCAGGGCGGCGGCTTTTCCGCGCGCAGCCTGTCATGGAAGCAAGCAGCACGAGCGAAAGCAGCAGCGCGATTCGTTTTATGTTTCTCATCTTGTACCCTCCGGGAATATCTAGTGCCATTCTAGCAGAAAATGCTCCAAAAAGGCAGCCGTTTCCGGCATTTTAAGGATTTTTAAGAATTCCCGTTAAAGCGCGAATGTGCGGTAGACCTCGCCGGTCTCAATATTCTTCCACGAGAACACGCCGCTTTCAAAAACCATGTAGCTGTGCGGCGAGTTTTCCTTCGGAATCGACACCGAGCCGGGGTTCAGATACATGAAGTCGCCGCAGTCTTCACACGCGGGAACATGCGTGTGGCCGTGGAGCAGAATGTCGCCCTTGGAAAACGGCAGCGGATGAGCTTTGTTGATCACGTGCCCGTGCGTGAGATAGACGGCTCTTCCGGAAAGCTCTAAAAAGCCGTAGTCCGCCAGCACCGGGAACGGCAGCACCATCTGGTCGACCTCGCAGTCGCAGTTGCCGCGCACGCAGAGGATTTTCTCCTTGAGGGGGCTCAGCTGCGCGATGACCTCCTTCGGCGCGTACTCCTTCGGCAGATCGTTTCTCGGGCCGTGGTAGAGAATATCGCCGAGGAAAATGAGCCGGTCGGGCTGCTCTTTTTTGTAAGCTTCCAGCATGCGCGTGCACCAGTAAGAAGAGCCATGCAGGTCAGACGCAATCATCAGTTTCATATCGGGTTCCTCCTTGGGATGTTTTCTCTATTCTACCGCATCCGGGCGAAAAAGAGAAGCGCCGGTTTCCGTTTTTTTGTCCGTCTCGGGAACTTCTTTTTCTCGCTGCTTTGTCGTAATTCACACTTGATTTTGTTCCTCCTGCGCCGTAAAATATCCGTATATTTGAAATTTTAAGCATTTGTGCGCGGATTGTGCGCGGAAAAGGAGGATGCAGACATGAGTGAACTGGCCAATCGAATTCCTGCCCTGTTTGGCAGCTGCGTATTTAATGAGGAGACGATGGAGCAGTACATCCAGTCCTCCGCCATGGACGCATGGCGCTCGTGTTTGCAGGAGGGCAAGCCTCTGAGCCTCGCCGTCGCCAACGACATCGCGGACGGCATGAAGGCCTGGGCCTTAGAGCACGGCGCGACACATTTTACCCACTGGTTCCAGCCCATGACCGGCTACACCGCCGAAAAGCACGACAGCTTTATTTCTCCCGCCGGACACGGCCGGATTGTCATGGAGTTTTCCGGCAAGGAGCTTGTGCGCGGAGAGCCGGATGCGTCCAGTTTCCCCTCGGGCGGCCTGCGTGCAACGTTTGAGGCGCGCGGCTATACCGCGTGGGACCCCACGGCCTACGCTTTTTTGAAGGACAACACGCTCTATATCCCGACGGTCTTCTTCTCCTACTCCGGAGAGGCGCTCGATAAAAAAACGCCGCTTCTGCGCTCCATCGACGCAATGAGTCGGCAGGCAGTGCGCATTCTGCGCCTCTTTGGCGATACGAAAACAAAGAAAGTCTCGGCAAACGTCGGCCCCGAGCAGGAGTATTTCCTTGTTGATAAGGAGCTCTATTTAAAGCGCGAGGACCTTCGCATGTGCGGCCGGACGCTCTTTGGCGCGAAGCCCCCCAAAGGGCAGGAGCTGGACGATCATTATTATGGCTCCATTCGCCCGCGCGTGACGGCCTATATGCAGGACCTAGACGAAGAGCTCTGGAAGCTCGGCATCTACTCCAAGACCAAGCACAACGAGGTCGCCCCCAGCCAGCACGAGATGGCCCCTGTGTACTGCGACTGCAACACGGCCTGCGACCAGAACCAGCTGACGATGGATATCATGAAGAAGGTCGCCGACCGGCACGGCCTCGTCTGCCTGCTGCATGAAAAGCCCTTCGCGGGCGTGAACGGCTCGGGCAAGCACGACAACTGGTCTTTATCCACCGACTCTGGCGAAAACCTCTTTGCCCCCGGCAAAACGCCCAGCCAGAACGCGCAGTTTTTGCTGTTCCTCACGGCCTTTATTGAGGGCGTGGACGAATATCAGGAGCTTCTTCGCTCGACAGTCGCGTTCGCCGGAAACGACCATCGCCTCGGCGCGCAGGAAGCGCCTCCCGCCGTCATTTCCATCTATCTCGGAGACGAGCTGAGCGACGTCATCGACTCCATCATCGGCCAGACCGACTACACCGACCGCAAAAAGGGCGCGCTTCGCATCGGCGTGGACGTTCTGCCCACGATTCCGCAGGACACGACCGACCGCAACCGCACCTCGCCCCTTGCCTTCACGGGCAACAAGTTTGAGTTCCGTATGTTGGGCTCGAGCCAGTCCATTTCCGGGCCCAACATCGTCCTCAACACGATCATGGCAGAATCGCTCCGCAAATACGCGGACGTTCTGGAAAAGGCCGAGAATTTTGAGACGGCGCTCCACACCCTGATCCGCGACGCGCTGCGCGAGCACCGCCGGATTCTCTTTAACGGCAACGGATATGAGGGAAGCTGGCTCGAGGAAGCCGCGCGCCGCGGCCTTGCAAACCTCGCCTCCACCGCCGATGCGCTTCCCGCGTTTATTCTGGAAAGGAACATCGATCTTCTCTCCCGCCACGGCGTGTTCAACCGCAGCGAAATGATGGCGCGGCATGAGATCCACATGGAAAACTACTGCAAGGTCATCAAGATTGAGACCTCTACGCTCATCGACATCGTCCAGCACACGCTGTTAAATGCCGCAACGGCTTATACGCGCGATCTTTGCACCACGATTTTGCAGAAGAAGGCCGCGCTTCCGGGCGAAACCTGCCGGGTGGAGTCCGCGCTCGCCGCGTCCGTCAGCCGGTTGGGAGAAGACCTGCTCGACCGCTGCGCCGCGCTCAAGACCGCGCTCGACACCATGCCCAAGGGCCTTGACGCGGAGGCCGAAATGCACTACTGCCACGACCAGTTAGTGCCCGCCATGGGCAAGGTCCGCGAGACGATCGACCATCTCGAGACGCTCGTCGCCAGCCCCTATTGGCCGGTGCCCACCTACTGCGACTTACTTTTCTCTGTTTAAGAAAGTACCTTCCTTCGGGCTCTTAGGGGGCGATGCCCACATTGGCCCGGCAAACCGCACCGTTTTTACGGAAATCTGCGGCGAATTCGTAACTTCCTCAGGACGGGCAGAGTCGCCCGCCCCTATGAGGTTTCTGAAATCTTCCCGGTCACGCGTAGGAGTCGATGCGCATTGAATAGCAGAAAATCTCCCCGGAAGCTACGTGCTTCCGGGGAGATTTCGCTTCCTTTTACGACTGCAAAATTCTTGTGGTCTCGGGGTCGGGCTCGAACCACTTGTTCTTACCGAAGAGGATGATCGCGTCACCCACCTCGACGGTCTCAAAGATCGTCGGCATCGCGTCGACGGGGATATTGACGCAGCCGTGGCTGCCGCCGTTGACGTAAAAGTCCTTGCCGAAGTGCGTCCGCCACGACGCGTCATGCAGGCCGTACGCGCCGTCGATCCCAATCCAGTATTTTGAGAACACGAGGTAGTCCTCGCCGCTCATCCACTGGTCGGTCTCCTTGTTGTACGCGTAGTAAAGGCCCGTGATCGTCTGGAAGCCGTTGAGGTTGCCGGTCACAACGTCGGTCGAGATGACGACCTCGCCCTCTTTGTAGACCGTCAGCTTCTGGTTGTCGATGTCGACCTCAACGTAAACATCCGTAAGCGGTTCATACGGCTCGCCGTTTTTATAGAGCAGCAGCTGCGCGCGGATATCGTCAAACGTCAGCGTCGTGAGCGCTTCGGTGAGCGTCTCCTTGAGGCTCTCGGTGTCCAGCTGATAGTCGACCTTCAGAAAACCCATCGGCTTCGGGCCGTCCACATACGTATTTAAAATGAACGACGTATTGCTCACATCCGCCAGCGCCTTCCAGCCAGCGATCAGCACATCCAGCTTGTCCTCGTCGACCTGAATGCTGCCGTCTTTCTCCACCGACACAAGCGGCAAAAGCTCCTTCTGCGTCAGCGTGACGATCTTGCTCTGCTCCGTCTGCCCCTCGAGATTGAGGTCCAGCTTCACGGAGACATCGGCCAGCTTTTCCTGCAAAAGCTCGTTAAAGTCAAAATTCGTGTTCTTTGCCGTGATCTCCGGCTGTGCGTAGCACCCGGGAACGCCAGTCACCTCAAAGCTTACGTTCTGCGGCGCGCTGGCGTCGACCGTAAGCGCTGCAGCCGCCTCCCGAAGCGCCGCGCGCACAGGCTCGAGCTCCAATTCGTTCCCCTGCACCTCATCCACGACGCGGAACTTTTCGCCGTCAAACTCCATGTACGCGTCCTGCGCCCGTCTGCGGGACATGGCCTCTAAATCATCCACGACCCGCTCGTCGGTGTACCGCACGAGATCGGCGCGAACCGTGCCCGGCTGCGTGTGCGTCTGCGCGCGCCACTCGAGCTTTTCCGTCACACCCTTCTGATCGAAAATATCCGGGTTCATGCGTTCATCTGCCGTAAACCCGGCTGCGATTGTCTGCTTCGTCGCATCGAGAAGTCCAAGCGCATCGAGTGTATACACGCCGACCGTCTCGCCGTTTTCCGTCACGGTGAGCGTCGTCTGCTCTGCGTTTTGCAGCATCGCCTCATACTGCTCAAAAATCGTCCGCTGCATCTGCTCCGCGTCCTGCGCTGTGCTGTACAACCGGTAATACGCAAAACCCGCGCCCGCGCCAAGCACCAGCAGCACGCAAAGCGCAATGATCAGTCCTTTTTTCATATGTTCTTTTTCTCCGTCTCTTTCGTCCGCCGGCTTCCCCGGCAGCTATCTCCCATAGTATACCATACCGGGCGCGCGATGCAATCCCGACTTTCGACTTTTTCCGCTTATTTTTTGACCTCCCACTGGGAAAGCGGATAGCGCTGCATCGCGCCGAAGATTTTTGTCTTGAGGTCGGGATACTGCGCCTGCAAGCCGGAAATCAGGTCCTTGACCTCCTGCCGCTTCGTGTGCTTGTCGGCGGGGCAGACATTGTGGACAACCGGAAGGTCGTACGCCGCGGCAAAGTGTGAGATCGCCTTCTCGCCCACGTAGAGCATCGGGCGGATCTGCGTCACGCCGGAGCGGCTTAAATACGTCACCGGCTCAAAGCAGCCGATCCTTCCCTCATATAATAAGCTCATCAGAAACGTCTCGACCGCGTCGTCAAAATGATGGCCCAGCGCGATTTTCTGAAAGCCAAGCTCGCGGATCGTATCATTCAGCGCGCCCCGGCGCATCTTCGCGCACATCGAGCACGGATTCTTTTCCTTCCGGTAGTCGAAAATAATCGGGCCGATCTCCGTTTTCTTGCAGTAATAGCCCACGTTCAGCTCTTTGCAGTACTGCTCAACAGGCGAAAAATCCATGCCGTCAAGCCCCATGTCGATGGTAATCGCCGCGAGCTCAAAGGGCGCCGGGTAATAGCTTCGCAGCGCGGCGAGTACGGTAAGGAGCGTCAAAGAGTCCTTCCCGCCCGATACGCCGACGGCGATCCGATCTCCCGGGGAAATCATATGGTAATCGTCGATGCACTTTCGCATCAAGCCCATCATTTTCTGCATCTTTCCGGCCTCCAGATGTGTAATTTGCGTTGCGAGTATTTGTGAGTTTTTAAGAGAATTCAGGAGAATTCGCGAGCTTATCCCGCGCGTCGTTTATTTTTCAAAAAAAGCGGTTGACAGAATTTTTCGCGTGTGATATAAAATACTGGCGCGCTCAAAGCACTATTGTATGCGCGCGCCTGAGATTTGTCAAAAATTTTTATCATAGAAAGCATCCGCTTTCCAATGGAGGAAACAAACATGACCACTATGGCTAAGAAGGAGACCGTCCAGAGAAAATGGTACGTTCTCGACGCAGCTGGCAAGCCCCTGGGCCGCACGGCTGTCACCGCCGCCAAGCTTCTGCGCGGCAAGCACAAGGTTGATTTCACCCCGAACGTCGACTGCGGCGATTTCGTCATCATTGTCAACGTTGACAAGGCGATTCTCACCGGCAGAAAGCTCGACGAGAAGCACTACTATCATCACACCGGCTGGATTGGCAACCTCAAGGATGTCAAGTACCGCACGCTGATGAACGAGCGCCCCGAGTTCGCCATGGAGCTGGCTGTCAAGGGCATGCTCCCCAAGAACACCATCGGCCGCGCCGCTGCTACCCGCCTGAAGCTTTACAAGGGCGCCGAGCACAACAACGCCGCACAGAAGCCCGAAGCTTGGACTTTGGACTAATCAGGAGGTAACAGACTATGTACGAGAGCAAAAGACAGTATCAGTACGGCACCGGCCGTCGCAAGTCTTCCGTCGCCCGCGTTCGCCTGTATCAGGGCGGTACCGGCGCTATCACCATCAACGGCCGTGACATCGACGACTACTTCGGTCTCGATACCCTGAAGATGGTTGTCCGTCAGCCTCTGGCTGCTACCGACCTGCTGGGCAAGGTCGATCTGGTCTGCACCGTCGAAGGCGGCGGCGTCACCGGCCAGGCAGGTGCCATCCGTCATGGCGTTGCACGCGCACTTCTCGGCGTGAACCCCGAGCTCCGCGCCACCCTCAAGGCCGCAGGCTTCCTGACCCGCGACCCGAGAATGAAGGAAAGAAAGAAGTACGGTCTCAAAGCAGCTCGTCGCGCTCCGCAGTTCAGCAAGCGATAATCGACTGCTCA
>ENA-USUG01001675-USUG01001675.1-human-gut-metagenome-genome-assembly--contig:-NODE-1675-length-36525-cov-7.375658_pt1 | contig 36525 bp, 28 predicted proteins | sample MGYA00250059_ERZ773394 | MGnify/ENA primary metagenome ERZ773394 (study PRJEB29103, sample SAMN06111957) | human gut metagenome | biome: human gut; feature: ankylosing spondylitis patient; material... | reverse complement strand
CGATGAACTACCCTAAGTCTACACCTAAAAGACCGCCCGCCCCGTATATCCATAAGGTCGGAAATCAGCCCGGAAAATTCTCTATTTCCACGCTCTCGGAATTGTGGTAAAATGGAAGAAACAAAATAGTAAATCGAAATTGTACTACGGTGACAACATAAAAAAATTGGAAATAGCTTTTACGGATACAAGCGAAAAAGTTGTGATTGATGAAACTTCATTGATTATAGCTCTTAGTAACAAAACCACACCCGATGGCTTAACCGAGAGTTTCATATTAAATTTTGATGAGGACTTGCCAGATAAATTATTGAAACATCCTTTGATGTTTTACATCTATGATGATTTGCCTATCTTAAAATTATATAGGAGCGTATATATTTCCTCTTATCAATGGATAACTTAGAGCAATGTAACTACCAAGCAGACAAGGAGGGAGAGCATGGAACTGTCCATACAAGAACGATTGAAAGACCTGCGTGTGGAGCGTGGGCTGACACTGGAACAGCTTGCGGAGCAGACCAAGATTTCCAAGTCTGCATTGGGCAGCTATGAAGCGGACGACTTCAAGGACATCAGCCACTATGCCATTATCAAGCTGGCGAAGTTTTACGGCGTGACCGCTGACTATCTGCTGGGATTGACCGAAACAAAAAATCACCCAAACGCCGATCTTACAGACCTGCGTTTGAGTGACGAGATGATTGACCTGCTGAAAAGCGGGCGAATTGATACCGCCCTGCTTTGTGAACTGGCGGCGCACCCGGATTTTGTGAAGCTGCTGGCCGATATACAGATTTATGTGGAGGGTATCGCCGCCACACAGATACAGAACTTGAACGCATGGGTAGATGTGGCAAGGGCTGAAATTATGGAGAAATACCAGCCGGGGGAGCATGACAAGACCGCTGGTGTCCTGCAAGCCGCCCATGTGCGGGAGGGCGACTATTTCAGCAGCCGGGTACATCACGACATAGACGCTATTATGGAGGACATACGGGAAGCCCACAGGGGCAGGAGCGACAGCGCCCCGGAGAATACCATTGTGGACGAACTCAAGCGGGATTTGGAGGAAGTGGCGAACTTCAAGGGCAGCCGGGCGGAACAACTGCTGATGGTGTTCTGCAAGCAAACGAAGCTGCGTTATACCAAGCTGACAGAGGAAGAAAAACAATGGCTGACCCGGATTGTCCAAAAATCCGAACTGGCGAAAAACTATGTGCCGCAGAGGGGAAAAAGAAAATAGAGAGTGATAAATTGTATTTTGCGGAGGTGGTTCTATGAAGAAAATTCTTACACTATTCATAACAAGCTTGTTTATAATCGTAATATATTCAGGTTGTTCAGTAAAGGAGGAACAAACTACTGTGTCTGAAGATAAAACTACAAATTCTATGTCTGGTGAAAGCACTATATCAGTTCCCGCTTCCGACAATGATTTATATAATGAAAACTGTCTGACAGGAATTATGGTGGGCCGAAGTAGTACACATAAGTGTATATGGGTCACTTTAGAGGAAGATATTGAGGGAATAGAAAAAGGTCAGGATGTTATTATTCATATAACTGATAAATTGGAAAAACAGGTCATGGATTATGAACTTGGTGCCAGACTTTCTGTTTATTATGATAACATTTCTATTACTGATGAACCTCAAATAACTGCCCCTCATAAGATTGTACTGTCAGAGTAAAATAAGAATTGATATGCTTTCGCTTCAGCTATTTGTAATTATTTTAGCTATATGGGGAATCGCATAGCGTCCAGTTTGTCGGGGAGATAGCAAAGGCAGGCGAGCCAGTCAACGGTCAAGATGAACGGCACATAAATGTGCCGCCGTTGACAGTCTCGCCTGTCTTTGCTAAAGGGTAATCAAGGCGGGAAAGCCCTAAAATGGCTTCCCGCCCATTTCAATTTTTACGGGAGTGTATCCATAAGTTCGGCGTAGGACGAGGGACGGGGCTTTCATATACGCCCTGTCTGCTGATGAAACCAACCCTGTGTTTGCGGCTCCACGCCACACAATCACAGCCTTGTTTTCCTGCTGCTTCAAATGCCCTTGCCCTCCCGGTTGGCAACCTCATTTTCGCAGCTACGCCGACAGAGCGTATAACACACTACACTTTGCAAGCAAAGTCGTGTGCCAAAGGGATACCCTTTGGAAACCCTTTTTTGTCGGAGTGTGTAGCCACACTTCCTCCAAAATGCAAAATAAGCGGCATAGGTCAGCCCGTTCCCGGTGCTGATCTATACCGCTTATTTGCCTACATGGGCTTCTTACTGTATCGCCCATATAAACCGTTCCAATTTATCACTTCCGTATGAACCGTCGATTTGGAGACGGAGAAATGCTTGGCTGCGTCGCGGATGGTCGTGCGGCGCTCGATGAGGTACACAGCAAGCTCCCTTGCTCGCCTTTCCAGATCATCTCTCATGTAGGGCACCTCCAAGGCTGTGTATGTGCATCTGCTACTGGGAGTATATGACGTGATTTTTAAAAGTAGCACAGGGAGCGCAGGATATGCAGAAAACCTGGCCAAACGGGCATGCTATTTTATGACTTCCGAGGATTGCAAAGGGCGGGAAAATCTGATACACTGGAAAAAAGTATATGGGAGGGCGCGCTATGGCGATTCATGTGACCAGCGAGATCGGGCAGTTGAAACGGGTGCTTCTCAAGCGCCCGGGCCGGGAGCTTGAGCACCTGAGCCCGGAGACGATGGAGCAGCTTCTGTTTGATGACATTCCGTATCTCCACCGCGCGCAGGCCGAGCACGACCGGTTCGCGGAACTTCTGCGCGAAAGTGGCGCGGAGGTTTCGTATTTAGATAGCCTCATAGCTGAGGTCCTTGAAAAGAAGCCCGCGCTGCGTGAGCCGTTTATTTCTGATGTGATCGAGAAAGCGGGCGGCAGCGCGCGGGGGTACCGAGAGGCGCTGACGGAGTATCTTCTGTCCATCGAAGACGCGGAAAAGCTTGTGCGCAAGACGATGGCGGGCGTTACCTATGAGGAGGTCTTCCGGGACTATGCGGCGGGGCTCTCGGGGCTGGTGCGCGAGAAGACCAGATTTCTCATGCCGCCCATTCCGAACCTCTATTTTACGCGCGACCCGTTTGCCTGCATCGGCCGCGGCGTGAGCCTCAACCACATGTACTCCGCGACCCGGAACCGCGAGACGATCTACGGCGGCTATATTTTAAGGTACCATGCGGACTTTGCCGGGAGGATTCCGCTCTACTATACGCCGCAGGAGCATTTTTCGATCGAGGGCGGCGACATTCTGAATTTAAGTGAACATGTTCTTGCCGTTGGCATGTCCCAGCGGACGCAGCCCGAGGCCATCGAACAGCTGGCAAAGAACATTTTTGCCGATGAAGAAAGCCGCATCACAACGGTTCTTGCCTTCGAAATTCCAAGAACGCGCGCGTTCATGCATCTGGACACGGTATTCACGCAGGTTGACCTCGATAAATTCACCGTTCACCCCGGCATTCTCGGCGCGCTCAGCGTGTATGAGCTGACGGGGAAGGGAGAGAAGACGCTGAAAACCCGGAAGCTCGAAGCGCCGCTGGAGGATATTTTAAAGCACTATCTGCATTTGGATTCGGTGCAGCTTATCCGCTGCGGGGGCGAAAGCCCGATCGCTGCCGCACGTGAGCAGTGGAGCGACGGCTCTAATACCCTCTGCATCCGCCCCGGCGTGGTGCTGGTCTACGACCGCAATTATGTCACGAACCGGATTTTGAACGACTGCGGCATCGAGACACTCGAAATGCCGAGCTCTGAGCTTTCGCGCGGAAGAGGCGGCCCCCGCTGTATGAGCATGCCCCTTGTCAGGGAGAATCCGTAAGTTTATTGTTGCAATTCCATTTATCAAAGGAGATGGATTTTATGCCCGTCAACATCAGAGGAAGACATTTTTTAAAGCTCATCGACTACACGCCGGCAGAGATCCGGTATTTGCTCGATCTGTCGCGTGATTTTAAAAATCTCAAGCGCACCGGCACGCCCCACCGGTACTTAGAGGGCAAAAATGTTGTTTTGCTGTTTGAGAAAACGTCGACGCGCACACGCTGCGCGTTCGAAGTCGCGGGCCGGGACCTTGGTATGGGCGTGACCTATCTCGACCCGGGCAGCAGCCAGATGGGAAAGAAGGAGTCCATCGCGGACACCGCGAAGGTTCTGGGCCGGATGTATGACGGCATTGAGTACCGCGGCTTCAGCCAGAAAATCGTCGAGGAGCTGGCAGAGAACGCGGGCGTTCCGGTCTGGAACGGTCTGACCGACGAGTTCCACCCCACGCAGATGCTCGCGGACCTTCTTACCATCGAAGAGAAGAAGGGCACGCTCAAGGGACTTAAATTTACGTATTTCGGTGATGCGCGCAACAATATGGGAAACTCCCTCATGATCGCCTGCGCGAAGATGGGTCTTCATTTCACAGCCTGCGCGCCGAAGGAGCTGTTCCCGGCGGAGGAGCTGGTTCAGCTCGCGAAGCAGTACGCGGCCCAGAGCGGCGGCTCCGTGACGCTTACGGAAGACATTGAAGAGGGCGCGAAGGGCGCGGACGTTCTCTATACCGACATCTGGGTTTCGATGGGCGAGCCCGATTCTGTATGGGAAGAGCGCATCCGGCTTCTGAAGCCCTATCAGGTGAACGCCGAGAAGATGGCCATGGCAAAGCCGGACGCCATGTTCATGCACTGCCTGCCGTCGTTCCATGATACGAACACGACAATCGGCAAGGAAATTGCCAACAAGTTCGGCATCACCGAGATGGAGGTCACAGACGAAGTGTTCGCGGGCCCGCAGTCGGTCGTCTTCGACGAGGCCGAGAACCGCATGCACACCATCAAGGCGGTCATGTACGCAACATTAAAGTAAGCGCACGAGAAAGGAGCTTCCTATGGCTTTTTCGCTTCCCACCTACCTTCCGCCGGATTTTGACGCGTTGGGACTCAAAAACGCGCCGGACGCTCGTTGGGCTTGCGCGCCAAAGGATGGCGTGGCCCCCGAGGGCTTCCACAGCACATCCATGTACCCGGAATATTTTAAGCTGGATGGCGTATGGCGCCTGGCCCCTGAGAGCCGCATGGACGCAAGCGTTGTTTGGCGGGAGGACGGCAGGCTCGACGTGGTGGAAAACCGCAACCTCAAGCAGGGCGACCGCGTGATTTTGGGCCGGACGGAAAAGGGTGCGGACGGGATTTACCTTCACACAAAGGGCTTTGAAGCTCCGGAAGATGCGCACGATGATCAGTTCGTCTTCCGGCAGGGCAGGAGCCGCGAAACGTCCTATGCCAGAGACTACGATCATCTCATGGAGCTTCTGCGCTACGAAAAGGAGCACGGGAACATTCTATGGGTCATGGGGCCCGCATTTGCCTTTGACTATGACGCGCGCCGGGCAATGCAGAAACTGATCGAAAACGGCTATGCGCACGGTTTGCTGGCCGGAAATGCGCTCGCGACGCACGATTTGGAGGGCGCGCTGCTGCACACCGCGCTCGGGCAGGATATCTACACGCAGAAATCGCACCCGAACGGACACTACAACCATCTGGACGTGATCAACAAAGTGCGCGCCAGCGGCTCGATTCCGCAGTTTATCAACGACTACAAGATTGACAACGGCATTATGTACAGTGTGGTCAAAAATCACGTCCCGTTTGTCCTCACCGGCTCTATCCGCGACGACGGGCCGCTTCCCGAGGTCATCGGAGATGCTTACCAAGGCCAGAGTGAAATGCGAAAGCTCGTGAAAAAATGCACGACGATCATTTGTCTTGCCACCATGCTCCACACGATTGCCGCCGGGAATATGACCCCGTCGTTCCGGGCGCTCCCGGATGGAACCATTCGGCCCGTGTATTTATATAGCGTGGACGCGGACGAGTTTGTAGTCAATAAGTTACTCGACCGTGGGAGTCTTGCCGCGACGACGATCGTCACGAACGTGCAGGACTTCATCACGATCCTGGCGCGGGGACTCGGCGTTCTGTAAAAAGCGAAATTTTCACAAAAAATGCCCGGAAATCTGACTTGACGGGCACGTTGTATCTTCCTTATAATTCGGATATGAAACGGACAGACAGGAGGTATTTGCATGAACTTTGCAATGCAGCGCTACGAGGCGTGGCGCAGACAGCCCGGCCTTGACGAGATGCTCGCAAACGAGCTTCTCGCGATGGAGGGCGATGCGGAAAAAATTACGGACAGCTTCGGCTGCGATCTTGCCTTCGGCACGGCGGGACTGCGTGGTGTGCTCGGCGCGGGCACGAACCGCATGAATATCTACACCGTGGCTAGGGCCACGCAGGGCCTGGCGACATGGCTCGCAGGAAGCAAGCTTCCCCAGAAAGTTGCAATCGCCTATGACAGCCGCATCAACAGCGTTCTGTTTTCGCAGACGGCGGCGCGTGTTCTGGCGGCAAACGGCATCACGGTCTATCTCTACCCGAGACTCGAGCCGACACCGGCTCTGAGCTTTGCCGTGCGGTACTATGGCTGCGGCGCGGGCATCAACGTCACCGCGAGCCACAATCCTGCGCAGTATAACGGCTACAAGGTCTACGGCGCAGACGGCTGCCAGATCGGCCCCGAGACGGCGGACGCGGTGCTCGCGATCATTGAACAGCTCGACTACTTCACGTCTCCCAAGTATGCGGACTTCGAGGAAGCAAAATGGGAAGGCAAGATCATCGAAATTCCCGACAGTTGCTTAGAGGCGTTTGTGGACGCGGTCTATGCCCAGAGAGTGGGCGGCGGCGAGGGCATTGAAAACCTCAAGCTCGTCTATACGCCGCTCAATGGCGCGGGCCTCGAGTGCATCCGGATGCTAGCAAAAAAGCTCGGCGTTAAGAACATGACGATCGTTCCCGAGCAGGAAAAGCCCGACGGCAATTTCCCGACCTGCCCGTACCCGAACCCCGAAATCCGGCAGGCGATGCAGAAGGGTCTGGAGCTCTGCGAGAAGGTAAAGCCCGACCTGTTACTTGGCACCGATCCGGACTGCGACCGCTGCGGCACGGCCGTTCCCGACCACAAGGGCGGCTACCGGCTCATTTCCGGCAACGAGATGGGTGTGATCCTGCTGGACTATATCTGCAAGAGCCGTATCGCAAACGGCCATATGCCCGAAAGACCTGTGGCTGTGACGACGATCGTTTCGACAGATATGGTCGATGCCGTGGCCGAGCGATACGGCGTGGAGCTCCGGCGTGTGCTCACGGGCTTTAAGTTCATCGGCGAGCAGATCGGGAACCTCGAGGCGGCGGGAGAAGAAGCCCGGTACATTTTCGGCTTCGAGGAGAGCTACGGCTACCTTTCCGGTACGCATGTACGCGACAAAGACGCGGTCAACGCTTCGCTTCTCATCATGGAGGCTGCCGCCTATTACGCGCAGAAGGGTATGAACCTCGGCGACGCGATCGACAGTCTGTATGAGGAGTACGGCTACTACCGCAACGATCTTTGCAGCTTCACGTTCGAGGGCGTGTCCGGCATGCAGACGATGAAAAATCTCATGGAGCGGCTGCGCGCGGAAAAGCCGGAAGAGCTGGCAGGCCGGAAGGTTCTTTCCTCGGTCGACTATGAGAACGACGACACGGGCCTTCCCAAGGCGCAGGTGCTCGAGTATCGGCTGGAGGGCAAGGCGAAGCTCATCGTCCGCCCGTCCGGCACGGAGCCCAAGATCAAGGTCTATCTCTCCGCCGTCGGCAAGACGCGCGAGGAGGCCGACAGCGTCATCGAAACGATGAAGCAAACTGCAAACGAGCTTATGAAGGCGTAAATAACAAAAAAACGCATGCAGTCCGATTTGGATTGCATGCGTTTTTAAATGTGTAAAACCTTATGTTCGTAAGGGCGGACGACCCTGTCCGCCCATGGAAAGTCGCGAATTCGCCGGAGATTTCCGTAAAAACGGCCTTTTTCTGCGGGCGGACAGAGGCGTCCGCCCCTACGAGGATTGCCGACGCGGGGCGTGTTGAAGCGTTTACTGGATGGTGTCTACACGGATTAAATTCGTGTTGCCGGACGTGCCGTTGACGGTGCCGCCGGTGAGGACGATGCGGTCGCCGGGGGCCAGATGCAGCGCCTGCTTGGCGGCTTTTCTCGCATGGTAGAACAGAACGTCAGTCGACTCAAAATGCTCGCAAAGAACCGGCTGCACGCCCCACGAGAGCGCGAGCTTGTACCACACGGCTTTGCTCGTCGCCATGCCGACAATGTCAGTCGGGACACGGAAGCGCGAGACCATGCGAACCGTCCGGCCGGAGATGGAACTGACGACGATGGCCTTGGCGCCGATGTCAATGGCCATGCCGCACGTGGCGTGGGAAATCGCGTCGAGAAGGCTCCGAATCTGGAACTTGTTGTTGCGGAAGCGGGTCTCATAATGGATGTGCTGCTCTGTCTCCTCGGCGATGGCCGCCATGGTCTCGACCGCCTGCACGGGGTATTTACCAGCCGCTGTTTCGCCGGAGAGCATGATGGCGCTCGTGCCGTCGTAGACGGCGTTTGCAACGTCGGAAATTTCCGCGCGTGTGGGGCGGGGGTTCTGAATCATGGACTCGAGCATCTCGGTCGCAGTGATGACGCGCGTGCCGAGCAGGCGGCAGGTCGTGATGAGCTGCTTCTGGATGGCGGGGAGTTCTGTGAACGGAACCTCCACGCCGAGGTCGCCGCGCGCGACCATGATGCCCTCGCACACGCCGCAGATGTCTTCAATGTTGTCAACGCCCGCGCGGTTCTCGATCTTCGCGATGATGTCGATCGAACCGCCGCCGTGCGCGCTTAAAAACGCCTTGAGGTCCAGAATATCCTGCTTGCAGGAGACAAAGGACGCGGCGATGAAATCAACGTGATTTTCAATGCCGAGCAGCAGATCCTTCTTGTCCTGCTCGCTTAAGTAGGTCTGCTTGAGGACCTTGTTGGGAAAGCTCATGCTCTTGTGGTCGGACAGATCGCCGCCGATGATGGCCTGACAGCGGATATCCTGCCCTTCGATTGCCAGCACGCGGAAGCTCACAAGGCCGTTGTTGACGAGGATCGTGTCCCCGGGCTGGAGCTCCTTGGCGAGGTTCTTGTAGCTCACGGAGACGATCGTGCCGTCGCCTTCAACATCCCTTGTTGTAAAGGTGAAAAGGTCGCCGTCGTTGATATGCACCTTGCCGGTTTTGAACGTGCCTGTGCGGTATTCGGGGCCCTTGGTGTCGAGCATGATGGCGATGGGGAGACCCAGCTCCTCGCGCACCTTCTGGATCATACGGATCTTGGCAAGCTGCTCTTCGTGCGTGCCGTGGGAAAAATTGAGGCGGGCAACATTGACACCCGCCTTGCACATGGCGGAAAATACGCCGGGGTCACTACTGGCCGGGCCGATGGTCGCGATGATTTTTGTTTTTCTCATGTTCTGTTTCCTTCCGTATTCAGCATGCGCGGTTCAGACGCAGAAGCCGCGCAAAGATATCAATCAGCAAAAGCAGTACTGGCATGACACTCGCCTCCTTTTCAGACAAACGGAAAATGCGCCCAGTAAAACGCGGAGTCTGCCTGAAAAAAGGGACAGAACCAAGCTGGCTCTGTCCCGGATGCACGCGCACCGGCCGGAATGCTCCGGCTTCCAAACGAATAGGACGCGCAGCGCCCTATGACAGACTCCACCACTCGCTTGGACGGCCATATTTTAGCACAAAATAATCGGTGTGACAATGGGTATTGTGTTAAGATTTTCGTTAGAATATACAAGAAAATTTGACGGAATTTATGCAGAAGGCTATCAATCGCGTTCGGGTGCGCGGATGATCACAGGCTCGCCCGCACAGGAGAGCGTTCCGTCTGCGACGGTGACGGAGGTTCCGTCCAGCAGGTTTTCATACACGCCATCCATGGCCGGAACGGGGACTTCGGCGCTCACGCCCTTGAGGCTGAATACGCCGATAAAATGGCCGGTATCGCCTGCGCGCTGCATGACGGCAATGTCATTCGCGTCATCTGCCTCCGCGCGGAAATAGCCCGGAACGCCGAGCGCGCGCTTGATGCTCGCGAGCGCTTTCAGAAGCGGCGTGAGGTCCTTGCCGGTCTGCCGGTCGATCGGTTCTTTTTCAAAGAGGCTCGGAAGATGGTCGTTTTCAAATTCCTGCCCGGCGTAAAGAAGCGTCGTGCCCTTGAGGAAATACAGCATCGCCGTGTAGTTCCGGAGCGCCTGTTCGTCCGTTACATACGAGCAGATGCGCGGCTGGTCGTGGTTCTCGAGAAAGCGCAGCTTATTATAGTTCGCGGGATAGATGGCCTCCTGGAAGTTCAGCATGTCGAGATAATGGCTGAGGACGATTTTTCCTTGCAGATACTTGTCAAAGGCTTCGCGGATGTCGTATTCATATTCCATGTCGAATGCCTCATACATATCGTAGTCGAGCTCGGAGCGAACGCCCTTGTACCGCGCGAGGCAGCCGAAGCTCTGGTGGACGGTTTCGGCCAGCCAGATTGCCTCGGGACGCACCTCGCTGACCGCCTTGCGCGCGGCCTTCCAGAATTCCAGCGGCACGAAGGACGCGACATCGCACCGGAAGCCGTCGACGATACCGGCCCAGAATTTGAGACTCTCGATCTGGTATGCCCAGAGGTCGGGGTTATGATAGTCGAGGTCAATGACGTCCGACCAGTCGCCCATTTTGTTGCTGGGCTTTCCGTCTGCGCCGTGATAGAAAAAGTCGGGGTGCTCCCGATAAAGCGTCGAGTCTGGGGACGTGTGGTTATACACAACGTCGATCATGCATTTCATGCCCCGGGCGTGGATTTCCCGCACGAGCGCTTTAAAATCGTCCATCGTGCCGTAAGCAGGATTGACGCTTCGGTAGTCGCGGTTCGCGTACGGGCAGCCGAGCGTTCCCTTTTTGCCCTCCACGCCGATGGGATGGATGGGCAGAAACCAGATGATATCCGTGCCCAGCGCGCGGATGCGGTCTAAATCCGGGATAACGGCGCGGAAGGTTCCCTCCGGCGTGTGGTTCCGGACGTAAATGGAGTAAATGATCTGTGTTTGTAATTGCGGATTCGTGTTGGCAGCCATGGAAAGCGCCTCCTGTATACACTATGATATGCTTTGGGGTGTATTCTTTCCACTCCCAACGCACCCGGACAGCGGGCCTTTTCGCGCTGAGCCGCACCATTTTTCCTTGAAATACGTCGGTATTCCTGCGAAAAAATGTTTTGCTCAGCACAAAAAAACCTCGCCGCCGGTCACATTGTCAGTCAAAAGAATACACCCTAGTTTATCACAAATTTCCAAACGCGCAAGTATCAATTTTGAGACAGCGCGCGGGTGTCGCGGCGCATGGCAAAACCGGCGTAGACGAACGTCACAAGCTCCGTCAGCGGCATCGCCCACCAGATGCTATCGGGCGCAAAAATGGCCGGAAGCGCGAAGATGAGAAGCCCACTCACGACGAGGCCGCGCGCAATGGAGACGATGAACGAGTCCTTCGGGCGGAGGATGGACTGGAAGTAATACGTCGAGAAAATGTTCACGGGCAGGAGAATGAACGACACGCCGTAGCGCCGGATGATCGAGGGGGCGATGGCGAGGATCGCGTCTGTCGGGCGCATGAAGATGCGGATGTAGAGCCCCGGCGCGAGCTCGCTCAGTCCCGTCCAGAAAGCGGCGAAGGCCATGGACGTACCGAGCGCAAGATAGAGCGTCTTCCGGATGCGGGCCGCGTTGCCTGCTCCATAGTTTGTCGAGAGGATCGGCTGCGCGGCCTGCCCGACGCTGTAGGCGCAGCACTGGACAAAGGTCGAGATGTTGATGACGGTCGCGTAGACCGCGAGCGCGTCGGAGCCGAGATATTTCATGATCTGGCGGTTAAAGAGCACCGTGAGAATGCCCATGGCAACGTCGACAAAGAAGCTCGAAAAGCCGGTAACGGCAATTTCTCCGAGCTTTTTGAAAAGATTTTGCACCGGGACGAGCCGCAGCGTACATTTTTTGCTTAAAAAGTGCGTGCACATGACGAGCATGGACACGACTGCGCCGATCGCTGTGGCAAGGCCCGCGCCGAATACGCCAAGGTCCAGCGCGAACACGCAGAACCAGTCGCCGAAGACGTTGAAAATGCCGCCGGTGAGCACTGCCGCCGTGGCAAGGCCGGGATGGTTATCGTTCCGGAGAAAGCTCGAGACAAGCTGGCTCAGCAAAAACACCGGGAACACGCAGGAGACGGGCTTCAGATAGCGCTGCGCGAGCGGCAGAAGCGTCTCGTCCGCGCCGAAAAACAGCAGCACATCGCGCTCAAAAAGAAGGATCCACGCCCACGCAAGAAGGCCCACATGCCGGAGCCGATGACGGCGGCGGTAAAATACTGGTTTTCTTCGCCGTTTGTCTGTCCGTTTCCCCGGCGGGCGCTGAACAGAACGCTTCCGCCGATGCCGGTCAGAAGGCCCAGAGAATAGATGATGTTCCACACCGGCGCGACAACCGCCAAGGCCGCCGCCCCATCGGGCCCCTGATACTGCCCGACCATCGCCATATCCACCATGCCGTAGATGCTGGAGATGAGCGCGCTGCCAAACGCGGCGGACAGAAATTTGAAATACAGCTTCCGGACATTGCCGGTCAACAAATCCATCGTAGTATCCTCCCGTTGAATATTGAAGTAACGTAAAAAAACACCGGACAAGAAACAGGCGTCTCAGCCTGCGTCTTATCCGGTGATTGCTTCATGTGAACAATCCGCCCTCCGACGAACAAGGGGATTATAAAGGCAGAAGCGGCAAATGTCAAGTAGGTCCCGCGTCCCGTTCAGCCGTTTTTTTGCCGGGGATTTTCTGAATGAGGCCGATGATCTGGCCCGAGAGAATGACCGTGAGCAGCGAAAATCCGATGCGCCGTACGGGGATGTAGCTGAGCGATAGGAGAAGCACGATGAGGTCGGACAGAAGATACACCCGTTCAATGCTCCAGCCCGTGAGGTGTGATACGCTCATGGCCAAAGCGTCGTCTCCGCCCGGCGCGCCGCCTGCCCGCACGCACACGCCCGCGCCCACGCCGACGAAAATTGCGCCCACAAATGCCGCCAGAAGCGGGTAATTCGCGATTTCCGGCCAGAGCGGGGGAAACTGCTCGTAGAGTTTATAGCTCAGAGAAAAGCTCACTGTCGAGAGAAACGAGTAGGCCAGAAAGCGCTTTCCGAGCAGTTTCCAGCCAAGCCCGTAGCACAGCACGTTTAAAATCGCGCCCGAGACAGACGGGGAGATCGAGAACCAGCGGTCGAGCAGCAGCGTCAGGCCAAGAACGCCTCCTTCCGTGACCCCGGAGAGCGCATGTACGTTGTAGAGTCCAAAGGCGAGAAAGGCACTTCCCAGAACGGAAATCAAGGAATCTTTCCAATTGAGCTCCAGCGAGCGGCAGAGTTTACACAAAATAAAACCTCATTTCTGATATTTTGTATTCTATCATAATCGAAGGACGGTGAATAAGTCAAGCCGCAGTTTTTGGGCGGGTGCGGTTGTCAAGCGGGGCTCCGTGTGGTAAAATGGGCGAAACGAACGGGGAGGGAACAGCTATGGAGCAGCCGGGATATGAGCAGCGCGGGTACCTTCGTGAGGATTTTCGTCTGTTCCATCTGTCAGCCTCCATGACGGAAACGGTCGGCTGGCACTACCACGCATTCCACAAGCTCTGCGTCTATCTTGGCGGAGACGCCATCCGCTACGGCATTGAGGGCCGCAGCTACGCGCTCGAGCCGGGGGACATGATCCTTGTGCCGCAGGGCTGTGTCCACCGTCCGGAGGCCCCGCTCGGAGCGGCGTATGACCGGATGCTGCTGTATCTGTCGCCCGAATATCTTCGCAGCATCAGCACAGAGGAAACAGCGCTTGAAACGTGCTTTTTACAGGCGGCAGAGGAATTTCACTTTGTTATCCGCACGGGCAGGCGCAACGGGACGCTTCTTGAGCCGCTTTTCGCGTTGGAGCGGACGCTTGCAAAGCCCGGCTTCGGCCAGACAATGCTCGAACAGGCGCTGGTGGCGCAGGTCCTCATCAGCCTCACACGCGGCATGCAGGAGCAGGCGCTGCCCTTTGCGAGCGCGAGCGCGGCCGACGAGAAGATCGCGGCGATTTTGCAATATCTGGCCTGTCATCTGACAGAGCCTGTGTCCATTGACGACTTAGCCGCGAAATTTTACATCAGCAAGTACCACATGATGCGCCGCTTCCGCGCCCAGACGGGCTATACGATCCACGCGTACCTGACCGGCAAGCGGCTGATGCTGGCGCGCGAGAAGATCGCAAGCGGCGTTCCGATGATGGAGGCGGCGTGCAAAAGCGGCTTCGGCGACTATTCCGCGTTTTCTCGCGCCTACCGCAAGCAGTTCGGCCAGAGTCCCCGCGCGTCCTGTCAAAAAGATTTCTCCGGGAAAAACGGAAAAGACACTTGACAGAATGGGGTCTGCATGTTATTATTTTTAGGCTGATTATGTCAGTGCGCCTGCGGGTGTAGCACAACGGCCAGGGCACCAGCCTTCCAAGCTGGGGACGCGGGTTCGATTCCCGTCACCCGCTCCACTCTATACGCCAGTAGCTCAGCTGGATAGAGCAACTGCCTTCTAAGCAGTAGGTCGGGGGTTCGAGTCCCTCCTGGCGTGCCAAAGCGGGGCTTTCCTGCGAAGAAAAATGAATATGGTGGGTGTAGCGTAGTTGGTTAACGCGTCAGATTGTGGCTCTGAAGACCGAGGGTTCGAGTCCCTTCACTCACCCCATTTTTTCTTTTTATAGGCAAGTTTGCTGCGCCACCAACACTGGGGTGTGGTGAAGCGGTAACACAGCGGACTTTGACTCCGTCATTCGTAGGTTCGAATCCTGCCACCCCAGCCATCCGACCCGCTAGCTCAGTCGGCAGAGCACCTGCCTTTTAAGCAGGGTGTCCGGAGTTCGAATCTCCGGCGGGTCACCATGATTGCCGAACACTATAGATGAAATGGCGAAAAAGCCAGTCATCTCAACGTGTTCGGCAATTTTTTATTCTCAAAATTCTTAGGTAACTCCATAGATGAAATCACGGATGGCAGGGGTTTTGAACCTCTGATTTTCCATATTCAAGGAATTTTTGTTGTCAGCGCCCTTTTTCAGAGGGCTGCTGGAGTGAGATTTCGGAAAAATCGAAGGAAAATCTTTCACAAAATTATGGACGCTGGATTGTTGGTTTTGACGGACCAATGACCAGCGTCTTTTTGCGCTCAAAAAGGGCTACAGATTGGAGGTTAGAAATGAGCGAAGAAAATCGAACTTCGGATCCTGACAGAGAATGTTGTAGTCAAGATTCTCTTTGATAATCTCTTCATGCAGAGAAACCAGAATGCGCAATGACGTTCCACCTTGTTCCCGTTCCCATTGATGAATGGGATAAGGTCAAGGCTGCCGGCGATGACATCTGCAACATCTGGAAAGAATACCTTGCGGGAACTTTAAACGAGGAATCTGGCATTTCACAATCAAGTAGATACTGAGGTTTAAGAACATGGACAAACGCTCGTCGACGCGAAGCTGCTCCATAAAAATCTCGTCATCGCCGACACCATCTACAATCCCCGCAAGACCCTTCTCATCGAGCAGGCGGAAGCGGCCGGATGCAAGGCTGTCGGCGGGATCGGGATGCTTTTGTGGCAGGGCGTGGCTGCGTTCAAGCTCTTCACAGGTAAAGACATGCCCGCGCAGGAAGTTCTGGAAAAATTCTTTTCGTGATTCCCTAAATCAAAAAAGGAGACGAGTCAAATGAAATTTCCTACCATGTTTTCTCCCGTGCAGATCGGTTCTGTGACGGTTCCCAACCGCTTTGTCGTGCCCCCGATGGGAAATAATCTCGCGAACACGGACGGCTCTTTGTCCGACCGCTCCCTTTCCTACTATGAAGCAAGAGCCAAGGGCGGCTTCGGCCTCATCACGATCGAGTCGACCGTCGTCTATGAGCAGGCGAAGGGCGGCCCCCGCAAGCCGTGCCTGTTCTCGGATTCCACCGTCGAAAGCTTCCGCCAGGTGGCCTCTGCCTGACATGCCTACGGCGCGAAGGTCTCCATCCAGCTCCAGCATGCGGGCCCCGAGGGAAGCTCGGCACTCACCGGCTACCCCCTGAAGGCGGCCAGCGCGATTCCGGCAGCGGTCGGACGCGAAACGCCGGAGGCTGTGTCAAAAGAAGAGCTCTACCGTATCATCGAGTGCTACGGCGACGCGGCCAGACGCGCCCAATTGGCCGGGAGCGACATGGTCGAGGTCCACTGCGCGCACGGCTATCTTGTCAGCACGTTCATTTCCCAGCGCACCAACAACCGCACGGACGAGTTTGGCGGCTGCTTTGAAAACCGGATGCGCCTTCCGCGGCTCATCATCGAAAACATCCGCAAAAAGACCGGCGGCAACCTTCCCATTCTCTGCCGCATCAACGCCTGCGACGAGGTCCCGGGCGGACAGAGCGTGCAGGATGCGGCGGCAGTCGCGGCTTACTTAGAACAGGAGTGCGGCGTGGACGCGCTGCATGTGACGCGCGCGGTGCACCTGCATGATGAGTTCATGTGGGCGCCCGGCATCACGCATGGCGGGTTCAACGCGGACCTCGTGACCGAGATCAAGCGGGCCGTTTCCGTTCCTGTCATCATTGTCGGCAGGTTCACAGAGCCGCAGTACGCAGAGCTCTTGGTCAAGCAGGGGAGATGCGACCTTGTCGCCTTTGGCCGCCAGAGCATCGCGGACCCAGAGCTTCCCAACAAAGCGCGGAACAATCAGCTTGAGACCCTTGCGCCCTGCATCGGCTGTCTTCTTGGGTGCGTGCCCAACATGTTTGCGGGCAGGCCCATCACCTGCGCGGTGAACCCGTGTGTTGGCCGCGAAACCGAAATCGTCCCGGCTGAGACTTCCCAAAATGTCGTCGTGGTCGGCGGCGGCCCGGGCGGACTGTACGCGGCGTATATTCTCGCGCTGCGCGGGCATAAGGTGACGCTGCTGGAGAAAAATCAGGAGCTCGGCGGCAACTTCCGCATCGCGGCGTACCCCACCGGCAAGGGACAGCTGACCGAAGCGGTCCGATCCATGATCGTGCGCTGCGAAAACGCGGGTGTTGCTATCCGGACCGGCGTGGAGGCCGACGAGACGGTGCTCAAGGCGTTCTGCCCCGACGCGATCGTCCTCGCCACGGGCTCCAATCCGCTGATTCTGCGCATTCCGGGTCTTGCCGAGTGTGGCTACATGACAGCGCAGGAGCTTTTGGACGGCAAGCGTGTCTGCGGCAAAAAAGCCCTTGTCGTGGGCGGCGGCATGGTCGGCTGCGAAGCGGCGGAATTTTTGGCCGAGCGCGGACATGAGGTTTCCGTCATCGAAATGAAGGACGTCATCGCGGCGGACGTCACCCCCGAGAGCCGCCGGTACATGTTCGAGACCTTCCGTGAGCACAATGTCAGGCTTTACCCCGGCGCAAAGGTCGGGCAGTTTCACACCGATGGTGTCGACTATACCATCGCGGGCGGGACGCCAGGCAGCCTCCGGGGCTTCGACAGCATTGTTCTTGCCATGGGCTCGCGCGCAAATGCCGCGCTCAAGGAGACGGCGGAGGCCGTGTGCACGCAGGTCCTCGTCATCGGCGAGGCAGCAAAGGCCCCCGGCAACGCGGTCACCGCAACGACCGATGCGCTTCATGCGGCGCTTCAGGTATAAATATCACCCCCTATCCATCGAAGCGGGAGCTGCCCGGGAAATCCCGGGCAGCTCTTGCGGCTGTTCCAAAGGACTGGTCCGGATGGGGCTTGGCTGGAAGAAACATGAAATTGATATTTTTTTATCGATACGTATTGACTTATTAGAATCCGTATGTTACTGTATTGCTATGTCAAAAGCGTGATGTTATATATCAAAAACAACATAGTTGTATATAAAAAATTAAAAGGAGTGAAATAGCCTTGAGCAGACTCGATATCAAAACCGCGAGTAAGGCGCAGACTGTCGTTGACCGGCTGTACAAGGATATGGAGCGCAGGATCGCGTCCAGTCCTCCGGGACTTTGTCCGATCGATATGTCGCTGACATTTTTGCAGCTGTGCCACGCGCAGTCCTGCGGCAAATGTGTGCCCTGCCGGATCGGCCTCGGGCAGCTGGCTGCGCTGATGGGGCAGGTGTTAGATGGCACCGGTACGATGCTGACGATCGATACCATCGAAAAAACGGCGCGCGCGATCGTCGCTTCTGCCGACTGCGCCATCGGACGGGATGCAGCGCAGCTGGTTTTAAGCGGCTTCGAGGGCTTCCGGGACGACTATGTGAACCATGTGCAGCACCACAGATGCCTCGCGTCGCTTCAAAATCCGGTGCCGTGCGTGTCGCTGTGTCCCGCGGGCGTCGATGTGCCGGGGTATGTCGCGCTGGTGCGCGAAGGACGGTACGCCGACGCCGTGCGCCTCATCCGAAAGGATAACCCCATGCCGACGGCCTGCGCATATATCTGCGAGCATCCCTGTGAGGCGCGCTGCCGCCGCAATATGGTAGACGCGCCGGTCAATATCCGCGGGCTCAAGCGCTACGCGGTCGACCACGCAGGAGACGTTCCGAATCCTCCCTGCGAGGCATCTACCGGCAAGCGTGTGGCGATCATCGGCGGCGGCCCGAGCGGTCTTTCCTGCGCATATTATCTGCGCCTGATGGGTCACGACGTAACGATTTTTGAAGAAAAAAAGAAGCTTGGCGGCATGCTCCGCTATGGCATCCCCGCCTACCGCTTCCCACGGGAAAAGCTGGACGCAGAGATTTCCTCCATCTTGTCTACCGGCGTGGAGGTACATACCGGCGTGACGGTCGGAAAGGACATTTCCTTCGAGCAGCTCCATAAAGACTACGACTGCCTGTATGTCGCCATCGGCGCGCACACGGACAAGAAAACCGGCATTCCGGGAGAAAGCAGCAAAAATGTTATGTCTGCCGTCGAAATGCTGCGCGCCATCGGGGATGACGTGATGCCCGACTTTACCGGAAAGCGCGTTGTAGTCATCGGCGGCGGCAACGTTGCGATGGACGTTACAAGAAGCTCTGTCCGTCTGGGCGCTTCGAGCGTCACCTGCGTCTACCGCCGCAGAATCGCGGATATGACCGCGCTTCCGGACGAGGTGAAGGGCGCGATCGCAGAAGGTGCAGAGGTTCGCGAGCTTTGCGCGCCGGTGCGTATCGAGGCAAACGAAGCCGGCGAAGCAAGCGCCCTCTGGGTCCAGCCGCAGATCATCGGCTTTGCCGACAAGACCGGCCGTCCCCGCCCGGAGGCGGCAGACCAGCCCGAAGAACGTATCCCGGCAGATCTCATCGTCGTCGCCATCGGGCAGGGCGTGGAAATCGCGGGCTTCGAGCAGACCGGCATTCCCATTAAGCGCGGAACGTTCATGGCCGAAAGCTCCAGCCAGATCGACAACATGGAAACCGTCTTTGCAGGCGGCGACTGCGTGACGGGACCTGCGACTGCCATCCGCGCCATCGCGGCCGGTAAGGTCGCGGCGGCCAACATCGACGAGCAGCTTGGATTCCACCATGAGATCCGCACGGATGTGGAAATTCCCGCGCCGCATCTTGACGTATGTCCGCCGCGCGGGCGCGTCAATACGAAAGAACGGGAAGCTGCGCAGCGTAAATGTGATTTTGAAGACATCGAATGCGGCATGACCCACGAGGAAGCCTGCGCCGAGAGCGGCCGCTGCCTGCGCTGCGATCACTTCGGCTACGGCATCTTCAAAGGAGGGAGGACGGAAAGATGGTAACACTGGTCATTGACAACAAGACCGTCTGCGCGCCGGAAGGAACCAGCATTCTCGACGCGGCGCGCACGGCGAGCATTGATATACCGACGCTCTGCTACCTCAAAGACCTCAATGAGATCGGCGCCTGCCGCATCTGCATGGTCGAGGTCGAGGGGCAGGACACGCTCGTTGCCGCATGCGACAATGAAGTGCAGGAAGGTATGGTCGTCCACACGAATTCGCAGAAGGTGCGTATGACGCGGCGCGTCAATCTCCAGCTGCTGCTCAGCCAGCATGAGGTGAACTGCGTCAAATGTACGCGCAGCGGCAACTGCAAGCTTCAAAAGCTGTCCAACGACTATAACCTGCTCGGCGCGCCCTATCAGAAAAAGCTGCGTCCGGCGCCGGTCGACTATTCCGCGCCCATTCTGCGCTTTGAAAACCGCTGCGTCAAATGCATGCGCTGCGTGCAGGTCTGCGATAAAATGCAGGGCGTACATATCTGGGATCTGGTCGGGACCGGCTCGCGGACAACGGTCGGCACGGCAAGAGCAAACAGCCTTTCGAGTTCTCTTTGCACCTATTGCGGCCAGTGCGTGACCCACTGTCCGGTCGGCGCACTGGAAGAGCGGGACGATACCGACCATGTGTACCGGATGCTGGCAGACCCGGAGCTCACGACCGTCGTGCAAGTCGCGCCTGCTGTCCGCGCGGCGTGGGCGGAGTATTTCGGTCTCACACCGGAGCAGGCTACGCCGGGTGTTCTGGCCTCTGCGCTGCGGGAACTGGGCTTTGACTATGTGTTCGATACCAATTTCAGCGCCGACCTTACCATCATGGAAGAGGGCAGCGAGTTCCTTGCGCGCTTTACGCACAAGGACGCGTACGCCTGGCCGATGTTCACCTCCTGCTGCCCGGGCTGGGTGCGGTTTGTGAAGGGGCAGTTCCCGCAGTTCGCGAAAAATCTCTCTACAGCGAAATCGCCGCAGCAGATGTTCGGCGCAGTGGCAAAGAGCTACTTCGCAGAAAAGATCGGCGTCGACCCCAAGAAGCTCCGCGTGATTTCCATCATGCCGTGCACGTCCAAAAAGGCGGAAGCCGAGCTTCCGACAATGCGCGATGCCTGCGGCGATCCGGATGTGGACGTGGTCATCACCACGCGCGAGCTCGTGCGGATGCTCCGCTGCTCGATGATCGACCCCGCAAGCCTGGCGGAAAGCGTCTTTGATTCCCCGCTCGGCTCCGGCACGGGCGCCGCTGTCATCTTCGGCGCGACGGGCGGCGTGATGGATGCGGCGCTTCGCAGCGCATATTATCTTGTAACCGGCAAAAATCCCGACCCCGACGCATTTACTGCCGTGCGCGGGATGCAGGGCTGGAAGGAAGCTTCGTTCGAGATTCCCGGCGCGGGCACGGTCCGGACGGCGGTCGTGAGTGGCCTTGGAAACATCAGAAAGCTTCTGGAGGTCATTGCTTCCGGCCTCGCACAGTATGACTTTGTCGAGGTCATGGCCTGTCCCGGCGGCTGCGCCGGCGGCGGCGGTCAGCCAATCCACGATGGAGTAGAGTGCGCCGAGCAGCGCGGAAATGTTCTCTGGGGTCTTGATAAAACGTCGGCGCTTCGCTTCTCCCACGAAAACCCCGACGTGCAGGCGCTTTACACGGAATTTTTGGAAAAGCCTCTGTCCAAGCGCTCGCACCATCTGCTGCATACCGACATTGACGCCTGGCAGATGCCGCAGAACCTCGGATGATTGCTGCCTTTATCAGCGGATGTTTCCAATCAAAAATACAAAAACCGCGGGACAAGACCTTCTTGTCCCGCGGTTTTTGGAATCGTTCGTTTTGAGAGCTGGGAGAAAGACGGCTTACAGAGCTGCGCCGTTTTCCCGGGCGGTCTGCGCATACCAGCGCGCACTGTCTTTTACAATTCGCCGCTGCGTTGGATAGTCGATGTAAATAAGGCCGAAGCGCTCGGCGTAGCCGCTGTGCCACTCAAAGTTGTCGGTCAGCGACCAGTGGAAAAAGCCGCGGATATCGGCGCGCTCGCTGCCGTTTCGGAGCGCGAGAAGATAGCGGTGCAGAAAATCGATACGGTCTGCGTCGTGTACCTGTCCGTCGAGGAACACATGGTCATTGCAGCTCAGGCCGCACTCCGTGACATAGAGCGGAAGTGCGTAGCGCGCGTACAAAAACGCGTAGCCGTGTTCCATAATTTCCGGCGTGATAGGCCATTTGAGCGCCGTGCAGGCAAAGCCTTGCGGCCGCTGCAGATAGACCGGCTGCCCATTTTCTCCGGCAGAAATTTCGCTTCCGTTGTAGGAGTTCACACCGATGAAATCCGGTACGGCGTGCATCGTGTCCCATTCTTCCTGCGTTACAGTTTGCAGCAGCTCGGACAGCGCACCGTCTTCCGGCGCAACTCGCCCGAAGCATACTGCATCCAACACGAGCGGGTGCGTGAACATCCAGTCGGTGTCCGTCAGGCGGAAGGTCTCCAGTCGTGCGGCGGTTTCATCGGCGGGGCTATGCGGATAGCAGAGCTTGCCGGTGGAGGCAATGCCGACTTTCGCGTCCGGCGCTGCCTGACGAATCGCGCGGAAGGAAAGACCGTGCGCGAGCATGAGGTTTTTCCAGCATTGCACGAGCTGCGGCAGGGGATACCGCTTCCCCGGCGCGTGAACGCCGTCTGCGTATCCGAGCTTGAGAACGATCTGCGGCTCGTTGAGCGTGATAAAGTGCCGCACGCGGCCTTTGAAATGCGCCGCCATCATCCTGGCAAATCGGGAAAAGCGCTCTGCCGTCTCGCGTTTCAGCCAGCCGCCGGTTTCCTCCAGCGTTTGGGGCAGCTCCCAGTGGTAGAGCGTCATCCACGGCGCAACGCCGTTTTCCAGACAGCAGTCCACCACGCGGTCGTAGTATCGGAGCCCCGCTTCATTCCACTGTCCGTCGCCGTTCGGGTCGACGCGCGCCCAACTCACAGAAAACCGATACGCGCGCAGACCGAGCCCGGCCAGAAGTTTAATGTCCTCGCGGAAGCGGTGATAGCCGTCGCAGGCGATCGAGCCATCCTCGCCGTTTGCGATTGCGCCGGGGCTGCGGCAGAACACGTCCCAGACGCTCTGCCCGCCGCCATCTGCGGCTGGATATCCTTCGGTCTGATAGGCGCTTGAGGCCGCGCCCCAGACAAAATCTTCGTGAAATCCCATCTTACGCTCCCATCACGACACGCACCGAAACGATGCTTCCGGGCTCGGCGGGCGCGATGAGATTGCCGTCTTGCCGCGTGCCGTTCACATACAGCGCCCGAACGCCGTGCTCGGCCCCATCCGGATTTTCGATCACGATGCGGTATTCCGCGCCGCGGAAGCGTCTCGTGAGCCGGATGGTTTTCCATTCGGGCGGAATGCACGGGTCGATGCGAAGGCCATCTAATTCCGGCTGCACGCCCAAGATCGCCTGTGAAATGGAGACAAATGTCCACGCAGCCGTGCCGGTCAGCCAGCTGTTTTTTGCTTCGCCGAACGTCGGCGCGTCCTTGCCCGCGACCATCTGGCTGTAGACATAGGGCTCGGTGCGGTGAATGTCGCTGACCGGTTCGAGATAGGTCGGGCAGATTTTACGGTAAGTCTCAAACGCGCGCGCGCCGTGGCCCAGGACGGCCTCTGCGCAGGTGATCCAGGGATTGTTGTGGCAGAAAATGCCCGCGTTCTCCTTGTATCCGGGGGGATACGAGCTGATCTCGCCGAGATTGAGATAATATTTCGTGTAGGAGGGCTGATGCAGGACAATGCCGAATTTGCTGTCGAGCCGCTCTTGGACGCTCTCGAGCGCTTTTGCCGCTTCGCCCGTTTCTTTGCCGATGCCGGCCATGACGCACATGCCCTGCGGCTCGATGAAGATCTGCCCCTCGGCGCAGTCTCTGCTTCCGACGGGCTTGCCGAACGCGTCGTAGGCTCTGCGGAACCATGCGCCGTCCCAGCCCGCATCCAAGACGGTTTTCTCCATCTCGGCTGCGGCTTCGTCTGCACTGGCTGCCTCTTCGGCCAAACCGAGGTGACGGAGGATTCCAGCATAGGCTCTGCCGTATTTGACAAACATGCCTGCGATGAACACGGACTCTGCGACGGGCCCTTCGCTGGGGCCGGTGATCTGGAAGCTCTCGCCGGGATGAGCGGAGAAGCAGTTGAGGTTCAGGCAGTCGTTCCAGTCGGCCCGCCCGATGAGCGGCAGCTTGTGCGGTCCCAGATGCGTGAGGGTATAGCGGAAGCTGCGGCGAAGATGCTCCATGAGGGGCGCTGCGTTCTTTTCGTCGCAGTCAAATGTGACGCTTTCGTCCAGAATCGACCAGTCGCCCGTCTCGCGCAAGTAAGCATCCACGCCCGCAATGAGCCAGAGCGGGTCGTCGTTGAAGCCGCTGCCGACGGCCAGGTTGCCTTTCTTTGTGAGCGGCTGGTACTGGTGATAGGCGCTGCCGTCCGGGAACTGCGTGGCGGCGATGTCGAGAATGCGCTCTCTCGCGCGCCCGGGAATGATATGGACGAAGCCAAGTAAGTCCTGGCACGAATCCCGGAAGCCCATGCCGCGGCCCATGCCGCTTTCAAAATAGGAAGCAGACCTGCTCATATTGAACGTGACCATGCACTGGTACTGGTTCCAGATGTTGACCATCCGGTCGACCTTTTCATCGCCAGTCTCGGCGCGGAAGTTCGAAAGAAGCCTGTCCCAGTATGCGCGCAGGGTGTCCATCGCCGCGTCAAATTGCGCCGGGGTGCGGTAGCGTTCGATCATGGCGTGCGCGCGCGTTTTGTTGATGACGCCGGGGGCAGAGAATTTTTCATTCTCCGGGTTTTCGATGTAGCCGAGGCCGAAGAGAAGCTCTTGCTCCTCACCGGGCCGCAGACAAATCTGGAACTGCATCGCGCCGATCGGCGCCCAGCCGTGCGCAACGGAACCCGTGCAGCAGCCATTTTGAACGGCTTCGGGAAGCGCGGGCGAGCCGTATACGCCGACAAACGCGTCTCTCGCGGTATCGAAGCCGTCATACGAACGGTTCGACCAGAAGACGGCGTAGTGATTCCGGCGCTCGCGGTACTCGGTTTTGTGGTAGATGGCGTCCGGATCGAGCTCGACCTCACCGATGGAGAAGTTCCGCTGGAAGTTAGAGCCGTCGTCCATCGCGTCCCAGAGGCAGAACTCCACATATGGGAACACATCGAGCGCCTTTTCCGCGGCAGTTTCGTTTTTCAGCGTCAGCCGGATGAGCAGGCAGTTGTCGCCCTGCGGAACCAGCAGCGTCTGTGCAGCTGAAACACCGTTTTTCTGCCCCTCGATCACGCTGTAGCCGAGGCCGTGGCGGCAGGTATAGCGGTCCAGCTCCGTTTTCGTAGGCTGCCATCCGGGGTTCCAGACGGTATTGCCGTCTTTGATGTAGATATGGAACCCCTCCTGATCGAGCGGGCAGTTGTTGTAGCGGTAGCGCGTGAGCCTTCTCAGGCGCGCGTCGCGGTAGAAGCAGTAGCCACCCGCAGTGTTGGACACGAGCGCGAAAAAGTCCTCGCTTCCCAGATAATTGATCCACGGAAGCGGCGTGCGCGGGCTGGTGATCACATATTCGCGTCTGTGATCGTCGAAGAAACCAAATTGCATCCGAAAACCCCTCCTTCGCCGAAAACGCAAGGCCGTTCCGGCAGAATCGAAATCGTTTAAGTAATCGATGTGACAGAATTATAGCTTTACAATAGCGGCTTTTTGCGCAAAATGCAAGACGTATTTTGGCTTTTCTGCGCCAAAAGTGATATTTTTTTCTTTTTCCAGCGGAGATTGCGGGAAGCAGAAACAGTTTCGGGAATGTTAAGCTGGCAAAAGCACTAAATTTACGTAAATTAACTGGGCAGAACAGCCAAACTTCGTGGAGAGCACCAAAAAACGAAAAAAATCCCTTGCATTTTTGCGGCAAATCCGCTATTTTGAAATTACGAAAACGATTAAGAAAACTTGCGGACGAAACGGAGGGGACGCAGCATGGTCTCTATGAAGGATATCGCGAAGGCCTGCGGCGTTTCGGTCGCGACGGTCAGCAAGGCGCTCTCCGGCCAGCCGGATATCGGCGAGCAGACGCGCGAGCTGATCTGCAAGACGGCGGAGAGCCTCGGCTATATGACAAACTCCGCCGCGAGGGCCCTCAAAACGAACCGCACCTATAATATCGGCGTTCTGTTCGTTGACGAGCGAAGAAGCGGCCTTGCGCATGAGTATTTTTCCGCCGTTCTGGAGAGCCTCAAGGTCGAAGCCGAGGCGAACGGGTACGATATTACGTTTATCAACCGCAACGTCGGCAAGAAGGCGACGACATATTTGCAGCACTGCCAGTACCGGGGTGTCGACGGCGTGGTCATTGCCTGCGTCGATTTTGACGATCCGCAGGTTCTCGAGCTTGTAAACTCCCGGCTCCCGGTCGTGACGATCGACCACGTGTTCAACAATCGCGCTGCCGTCGTGTCCGATAACGTGCGCGGCATGGAAGAACTCGTGCGCTATGTCTATTCCAAGGGCCATCGCCGCATCGCGTTCATCCACGGCGAACGGACCTCCGTGACCGAAAACCGCCTGACGGGCTTTTACCGGGCGTGTGACGAGCTGGGGCTGGAGATCCCGGAGGAATACGTCCGCGAGGGCGTGTACCACGACCCCGACCGGTGCGCCGAGCTGACGCAGGAGCTTTTAAAGCTCGAGGTGCCGCCAACCTGTATTTTGATGCCGGACGATATTTCCAGCATCGGCGGCGGTAATGCCATCCGGCGCATGGGCCTCCGGCTCCCCGGAGACGTCAGTGCGGCGGGCTACGACGGCATTCAGCTCTCAAGCGTCATGAATCCGCCGCTCACTACTTACCGACAGGACACACAGGCGCTTGGAAAAACCGCGGCGGCCAAGCTCATCGAGCTCATCGAAAAGCCGCGCACGGCGCTGGTCGACCGGATTTTAATCCCGGGAAGACTCGTGGAAGGCGCGTCTGTTCAAGCCATCGAGCCGCAGGAATAGGGTGATATCTGCTATTTGCAGAACACATAGATCGGTAACACTATCTACAATTTCAACAGGAGGAATTCACATGAAAAAGTATCTTGCACTGCTTCTGGCGGTTCTGATGCTCACAGCCATGTTTGCAGGCTGCGCCAGCAAGGAAACGACCACCGACACCCCCGCCGCTTCTACCGAAACGGCAGAGCCCGCCAAGACTGAAGAGACCAAAACCGAAGAGCCGGCCGCCGAAGAAGCCCCCGCTTCCGAGGAAGGAAAGGTCTTCAACATCTACGCATGGAACGAGGAGTTCAAGGGCTTCTTTGAGAAGTACTACACCGTTCCCGAGGGCGTGACTGTCAACTGGATCATCACCCCGAGTGCGGACGGTGCGTATCAGGATAAGCTCGACGAGGCGCTTCTCAATCAGGAGAGTGCTTCCGCCGACGACAAGGTCGACCTGTTCCTGGCCGAGGCCGACTACATTCTCAAGTACACGCAGTCTCCCGTGACGCAGGACATCACTGCCCTCGGCGTGACCGACTTCTCCAATACCTATGCCTACACCGTGCAGGCTGCATCTGACGCTTCCGGCGTTGTCAAGGGCGTCTCCTTCCAGTGCTGCCCGGCAGCTCTCATCTACCGCCGCTCGATCGCCAAGGACGTTCTGGGCACCGATGATCCCGCCGAGGTGCAGGAAAAGCTTAACAGCTGGGACAAGTTCAATGCCGTCGCCGCCGAGGCCAAGGCCAAGGGTTATCTGATGACTGCCTCCGAGGCTGCCACCTACCGCGTCTTCTCCAACAACGTCACATCCCCGTGGGTTGACGAAAACAACAACCTCCAGATCGACTCCGCCATCCAGACCTGGATGCAGCAGGCCAAGGACTTCTCCGACAACGGCTACACGCAGGACTGCGACATCTGGTCCGACGAGTGCACCGCGCAGATGTTCAAAGACGGCAAGGCTATGTGCTACTTTGGCCCGGCCTGGTACTTCAACTTCTCCATGGGCAACGCGCAGGACGCGGAAAAGGGCTGCTTCGGCGACTGGGCGATCTGCGAAGGCCCGCAGGCGCACTTCTGGGGCGGCACGTGGCTTCTGGCGCCTGCCGGTACGGATAACCCCACGATGGTTGCCGACATCATGAACACCTTCATCAACAATGAAGAGGTCTGCACGAACCTTGTCAAGAACGAGGCGCAGTTCTCCAACAACCAGAAGGTCAACGAGCTCGTGGCGCAGGACGAGAGCTACGGCAGCGACTTCCTCGGCGGTCAGAACGACATTGCGCTCTTCTGCGATCTTGCCAAGAACATCAAGTTTGAGAACAACACCATCTATGACCAGCTTCTGAACGAAGGTCTCCAGGCCAACTGGAGAGAGTACTGCAAGGGCACCGTCACGGAGGACGAGGCGATGAGCAACTTCTATAAGTACATCAACGAAAAGTATCCGACCATCGTCACGCCGTAAGTTCATACACATGCTTCCGGGGCAGGGCCGTTGCTCTGCCCCGGAAGGGCAATTCAGGCACAGTTTCGAACAGATCAAAGTTCGGCCTGCTGGAAACTGGGTCCGAAACAGAAAGGAGAGGTCTTATGCAGACGACAAAGGCACCGAAGCTCAAAACAAAACGCTCGAAGATCAGCTACGCGAAATGGGGCTATATTTTTATCGCGCCGTTTTTTCTGGCCTATGCGCTGTTCCACTTTGCGCCGCAGATGCTGACGATCTACAACAGCTTTTTTGAAAACTACCGCGAGGGCCTGACACAGGTGGGGCCGAATTTCGTCGGTTTTAAAAACTATATCACGCTCTTTACGCCCGATAAAAACGGCACGATCGATATTCTGAAATATGCGGGGAATACGATCGTTCTCTGGCTCGGCTGCGCAGTTCCGCAGGTCGTGATCTCTTTGATGCTTGCGTGCTTTTTTACAAGCTATCGCCTGAAAATCCGTGGCCAGCAGTTTTTCAAGACTGTGATCTACATGCCGAACCTCATCATGGCCTCGGCGTTCTCGATGCTTTTCTACATGCTGTTTTCAAACGTCGGACCTGTCAACCAGATTCTGACGCAGGCAGGATGGATCGACGCGCCGATCGACTTTTTCAACATCCGCTTCACCGTGCGGAGCTTAATTAGCCTCATGAATTTCCTCATGTGGTTCGGCAACACGACAATTTTGCTCATGGCCGGTATCATGGGCATAGACCAGAGCCTTTTTGAGGCGGCGAACATTGACGGCGCGAGCTCCTTGCAGGTCTTTTTCAAGGTGACACTGCCGCTTTTGATGCCGATTTTAGTCTACACGGTCATCACTGCGCTCATCGGTGGCCTTCAGATGTTCGATGTGCCGCAGGTTCTGACAAACGGTCTTGGCACGCCGAACCGCAGCTCGACGACGCTTGTCATGTATCTCAACAACTATCTCAAGACAAGCAAAAACTACGGCATGTCCGGCGCAATCTCCGTCGTGATCTTTATCATCACGGGTCTTCTGAGCCTTGTGGTGTTCAAGTCGCTGACGAAACAGGACGAAAACTGAAGGGGGCGCTTGCAATGAAGAAAAATTCCGCGGACAGCCGCAAGGCGCGGGCGATGCTGACCCTCAGCCGGGGGCTTGTGTATGCGCTTCTGATTTTCCTCTCGATTCTCTGCCTGTTTTCCTTCTACATGCTGATTATCAACGCCTCCCGGACAAACGCAGACTTGCAGGGCGGCTTCAAGGCGCTGCCGCAGGGACATTTCCTCGAGAACCTCAAAAACGCGTGGAACGACAGCTCGATCAACATCCCGCGCGGCATGCTCAACAGCTTCATCGTCGCCGCGACAACGGCAATTCTCTCCACGTATTTTTCCGCGCTGACCGCCTACGGCCTGCATGCCTACCAGTTTAAGCTCAAGCGCGTTGCGTTTTTGTTCATCATGGCTGTCATGGTCATCCCGAAGCAGGTTTCCGCCGCGGGCTTTGTCCAGCTGTGCTACAAGCTGAAGCTGACGAACAGCTATCTGCCGCTGATCCTTCCCGGCATTGCCGCGCCGGTCGTGTTTTTCTACATGATCCAGTACATGAAGAGCGTCCTTCCGATGGAGATCGTCGAGGCCGCGCGCGTGGATGGCTCGGGCGAATTTTTTACCTTCAACCGCATTGTGCTCCCCATGCTCAAGCCCGCCATTTCCGTGCAGCTGATCTTCACGTTCGTCGAGTCCTGGAACAACTACTTCCTGCCTGCGCTGCTTCTCGACAAGGCGGAAATGAAGACGGTTCCGATCATGATCGCGCAGCTGCGCGCGGCGGACTACTCGAAGTTTGACCTTGGCAAGGTGTATATGTTCATTCTGCTGGCGATTCTGCCGGTTCTGCTTGTGTACATCTTCCTCTCACGCTATATCGTCAAGGGCGTGACTGCCGGCTCTGTCAAGGGCTGAGGCGCTGATTGCTGCCTAGGGTGTATCTGAAAACTCCCAACGCACCCGGACAGCGGGTCTTTTAGCGGTGCGCCGCGTCATTTTTCCTTGAAATACGTCAGTATTCCTGCAAAAAAATGTCTTGCGCAACGCAAAAATCCCTCGCTGCCGGTCACATCGTGAGTTTTCAGATACACCCTAAAACCCGCCCGCCCGCAGGATATTCCTGCGGGCGGGCATGTTACAGACTGCTTTTTTGGAGGATCAGAAAAGCCTCCCCGGGCAGCAAAAAGCACCCCATCTGCCGGACAGCATCGTCTGCTGGCTGACAAATAGGGTACTGCTGATTAACCTGTATGGAGAGGGATTTTTGTTCAGGCAAGCCGCTTTTCGAGCGCATCGATCCGCTCCGACTGCGAGCGGACAACCGCCTTCAGAAGCTGCATATCGTCCTCCAGCTCCTCGACCCGCGTCTTCGGCGCCATGGTTTCCAGAAGCGTCCGCTGGCCCTCTGCCAGAAGCTTGAGGCTCGGCATGATCGTATTTTCGATGATCACCTGCATATCATGTACAGCGCCGCGCTGCGCTTCGTCTGCCATCTCTGTCATGCGCGCGTCTATGCGCTTTTCCATTTCTGCGAGATACTGTAAATCTTTTTCATCTAACATTTTATCATCCCTCCTGCGTCTATTATACGCGCGATCCTATACTTGTCAATTGTAAAAAAGCGGGTTGCGCGGGCGGGCCGGGGTTGAAATTTTGCGGAATTATGCTAAACTGCGGAAGAACCGGGCTGATATCGAAAGACCCGGAGGTACGGAAAAGTCTGGAAAGGATGCAGAGGCAATGACAAAAATCTTATTCGTTTGCCACGTCAACATCTGCCGCAGTCCGATGGCGGAGTTTATTTTGAAGCATATGGTGCGTCAGGCGGGTTGGGAGAAGCAGTTTCTCATCGACTCGGCGGCAGTGAGCCGCGAAGAGCTCGGAAACCCGGTCTACCCACCGGCCAAACGTGTGCTCATGGCGCATGGTATTGCCTGTGGGGCGCACGCGGCGCGGCAGATCACAAAGGCGGACTACAGCGCCTACGATCTTCTCATCGGCATGGACCGGAGCAATCTTTCCGGCATGCGCCGCATATTTGGAGGCGATGCGGAGGGGAAGCTCCGGCTGCTGCTGGACTTTGCGGGCGCGCCGCGCGATGTGGCGGACCCGTGGTACACCGACGATTTTGAGGCAGCCTATCGGGATATCGAAACCGGTTGCCGGGCGTTATTCGTACAGCTGACCGCTTGAACAGCAAAAAAGGCCGCCGCAGGTGCAAAATGCATCTGCGGCGGCCTTTTTATGTATGGCTGAGTGCGTCCCTGCAGAGGGGGAGCTCGATGAAAAAGCGGTTCTCGAGGTCCGCGCCCTCTGCCCGGATTTTTCCGCCGTGGCGCGAGACAATGCTTTCGGCGATGGACAGGCCGAGACCGTAGCTTCCGTCCCGGTGCCTTGCGCCGTCCAGCCTTGCAAAGCGCTCGAAAATTTTCCGGCAGTCGGCGGGGGAGAGGGGCTCTCCGGTTGATGAGACGCACAGCCGGCAGCGAGCTTTGCCGCAGCGGGAAAGGGCCAGATGAACGTCGCCGCCGGGCTCGGTGTATTTCTGCGCGTTGTCGAGCAGAATGTCCACGCAGCGGGAAAGCTGCGCCGCGTCTCCCAGCACGAAAAGGCCGGGCTCTACGTCATAGGAAAACGTCAGCCCGCGCTCAAAGAAGACCGGCTCAAACGGCAGGCACGCGTCCAGCACTGTCTTGCTCCAGTCCAGCCGCTCGCGCGCGGAAGAAAGCCCGGCCTGATCGCTTCTGGCAAGATCGAGAAGGCCGGAGACCAGCGCGCGCATCTGCGTGGCCGCCGTGAGGACGTTTGCGGAAAAGCGCTGCCTTGTTTCTTCACCCTGCGCCGATTGCAGAAGCTCTGCGTTTGTGAGGATGACGGAAAGGGGCGTTTTGAGCTCGTGCGACGCGTCGGCCACAAACTGCTTTTGCTGCCGCCACGTGAGCTCCACCGGCCGCACCGCCCATCTCGCCAGCAGCACGCTCAGCGCGAAGAATACCGCAAGGCTTCCAAGGCCAATGAGGACGCTCGTGCGGATGAGGCTTTTGAGCGTCGCCTGCTCGGCGCTCGTGTCGGCAAAGACGTATTTTTCTCCGTCCGGCGTGACGGCCCTGAAAAAGCGCAGATGGTAGGAGGACAGAAGACCGTCGTTTTTCCCGTCTGCCTGCGCCGCAAGCACCAGCTCGCGCAAAAAATCTTCGTCGGAAAGATCATAGAGGCCGCTGCCAGCGGCAGTGATCGCGCCGGTTTTGGAGACCTCCACCGTGAAAAACGGCAGACGGACTGAATCCGGCGCACTGCCCGGACGCTCCGGGCGCGATGGACGCAGGGCGACGGCCTGCATCATCTCGAAGCTGCTCTGCGCGAGGTCGGCTGCGGTAAAGTGATAGATGAGGCCGAAGATGCTGCCGAGCAGCAAAATGGTAAAGCTCATCATCATGAGGATGAACTTGACACGCAGCTTTTTCAGCATTCCTCCGAGACCTCCAGATGATAGCCGAGCCTGCGCACGGCCGCGATGCGCACGTTCGAGCCGATGGCTGCGAGCTTCTTGCGCAGAAAACCCACGTAGACCTCCACGTGATTTTCCACCGCGTTCGAGTCAAAGCCCCAAACCTTGGCAAGAAGCGCTTCCTTGGAAAGATTATTGCGCCCCGATTGGAGCAAAAAGCGCATCACGTCAAACTCCCGGGCAGACAGGCGGACACTGTTTTTCCCGCACACAAGCGTGCAGGAGGCAAGGTCGAGGGCGGTATTGCCGAATGTCAGCTCGTCGATTTGAGAACCCTGACGGCGCAGAAGCGCGTTGATGCAGGCCATGAGCTCGCGCATGTCAAACGGCTTCGTGAGATAGTAGTCCGCGCCGGCGTTCAGCCCCTCGATGCGGTCTTCGAGCTCAGACTTTGCCGTGAGCATCAGAATCGGCGTCGCGCAGCGGCTCCGGCGCACCTGCCGGGCCAGGTCAAAGCCATTGAGCTTCGGCATCATTACGTCCAGAATCAGAAGATCGTAGACCCCGAGCTCGGCGTATTCCTTGCCGGTCTCGCCGTCGTACGCGGTTTCCACCGTGAAGCCCTTCTGCTCGAGCGCCGCTTTCAGCGAATCTGCCAGCAGCACCTCGTCTTCTACAATCAGGATTTTCATCACAAGGCCTTCCTTTCTGTTTTCGTTCAGCGTTCTTTCAGTATACTACCACGCGAAGCTGAAAGAAAGCTGAAATTCCGGCAGTTTACAGTTTGTTTACAGCCGGGTACGCGAATTTTCAGACTCCTTTCAGCGTTCAGTGCTATGCTTACAGCCAGAAATCCCCGAGCGAAACGCAGAAAGGAGAACATGCCATGACGGATTATCGTCACGAGTGGAAGATCGAGCTCTCGCCGCTTGATCTTCTCATTTTACGGCAGAGATTGCGGCGGGTGTTACAGCCGGACGCGCATGCGGTGGATGGGCGGTACCTGATTCGAAGCTTATATTTTGATACGCCGGAGGACCGGGCGCTGCGCGAAAAGCTCGACGGCGTGTCGCGGCGGGAAAAATTCCGCATCCGGTATTATAACGGCGACGTATCGTGCATCCATCTGGAGAAGAAGTCGAAAATCGCGGGGCTGGGGCGAAAGGACATGGCCGTTTTGCAGCCGTGGCAGGCGCAGGCGATTGTGGACGGCAGGCTCTCGTGGATGGCGGAAAGCGGAATGCCGCTTGTGACGGAGCTCTACGGAAAAATGTGCGCCGAGCGGCTGCGGCCAAAGACGATCGTCGACTACACGCGCGAGCCCTTCGTCTATGCCCCGGGAAATGTCCGCGTGACGCTGGACTATAACATCCGGACCGGGCTCAGCTGCACGGATTTTTTGAACGTCAGCTGTCCCACGATTCCGGTTCCGGAAAATCCGGCGATTCTGGAGGTCAAATGGGACGCGTTCCTGCCGGACGTGGTGTGCGATATCGTTCAGCTGCCGGGCAGACGCGCGGGCGCGTTTTCCAAATATGCGGCGTGCCGGATGTACGACTGATGCTTATTGAAAAAGCAAGTGCTTTTTGTGCGGCATGATGGAGTAATTAAGAATATAAGGAGAAAAATGCTATGACATTCAAAGACATTTTCAAATCGAGCTTTCTCGAGAACGTGACGGCGGTGAGCCTGCTTGATATGGCGCTGGCCTTGGCGCTGGCGTTTGGGCTCGGCATGTTCATCTTTCTGGTGTATAAAAAGACGTATCAGGGCGTGATGTACTCGTCGAGCTTCGGCGTGACGCTCGTTGCGCTGACGATGATCACGACGCTTGTCATCTTGGCGGTCACGTCGAACGTCGTTTTGTCCCTTGGCATGGTGGGCGCGCTTTCTATCGTCCGCTTCCGCACGGCGATCAAGGAGCCGCTGGACATCGCGTTTTTGTTCTGGGCGATTGTCGTCGGTATTGTGCTGGCCGCGGGGTTTATTCCGCTGGCGGTGTTCGGAAGCGTGATCATCGGTGTGATGCTCCTTGTATTTGTGAACCATAAGAGCCACAAGAATCCCTACATGCTTGTGCTGCAATGCGCGGACGCGCAGGCGGAGCAGGCGGCGCTCAGCTAACCTCATTCAGGACAACACCATGATGAAGGACTATCTGGCCTACCGGTTGATGGGGAACTTCGGCGTTGTAAGCCCGCTTTGCAGCTACGTCTATATCACTGTCAACGGTGAAGACTGGGGGCTTTATTTAGCGGTCGAGGGTGTGGAGGATGCGTTTTTGGAGCGGAACTATGGCAAAGAGGCGGGCGAGCTCTATAAGCCGGATTCGATGTCTTTTGGCGGCGGTCGCGGCAACGGCAAAGGCTTCGATATGGAGGAGTTCGACTTTGACGCGGACGGATTTGAACCGCCCGAGCAGGGAGATTTCACGCCCGGCGATTTTCCGGGCAGCCCGCCGGGAGATTTCCAACCATCAGACAATGCGGACGGAACGCCGCCCGAGATGCCGGACGCGGCAGACAGCGCAGAAGCCTCCACGGAAGATGGCGGAACAACCGCTGGCGCGGAAGCCTCCGCAGAAACGAATGCGGCGGAGGGAAACCGGGAACGCCCGGAAATAAAGGGTGGCGGCTTTGGCGGGATGAGCAGCTCGAGCGACGTGAAGCTGCAATATATTGACGACGATCCGGAAAGCTACCCGAATATCTTTGACAACGCGAAGACCGATGTGTCCGGCAAGGACGAAAAGCGGCTGATCGAGAGCCTCAGGAAGCTGTCTTCGTATGAGGACCTGGAGGACGTTCTGGACATGGACGCGGTGCTGCGCTATTTCGTCGTCCACAATTTCGTCGTGAACGGCGACAGCTACACGGGCTCGATGATCCACAACTACTATCTCTACGAGCAGGACGGCAAGCTCTCCATGCTCCCGTGGGACTACAATCTGGCCTTCGGCGGCTTCCAGGGAAATGATGCGGAAAGCGCGGTCAACGACCCCATCGACGATGTGCTATCCGACCGGCCGATGCAGACGTGGATGTTCTCAGGCGAGGAATATACCGAGCTGTACCACGAATATTACGAGGAATTTTTGCAGTCAGCGGACATTGACGGGCTCATCGACGAGGCGTACAGCCTGATTGCGCCGTATGTTGAAAAGGACCCGACGAAGTTCTGTACGTATGACGAATTTGAAACCGGCGTGCAGACGCTGAAAAATTTCTGCTGTCTTCGGGCGCAGAGTGTGACGGGGCAGCTGGACGGCTCAATTCCGTCCACGAGCGAGGCGCAGAAGGAAAGCAGCGAAAGCCTCGTGGATGCGTCGGCCATTACGATCTCCGACATGGGCAGCATGGGAAACACGATGGGCGGCAAGGGCGGCTTCGGCGGCAGGCAGAACGATGACGCGGATAAATCGGACGCCGCGGATACGGAGGGCTTCACTCCGCCCCAGCGGCCGGATTCCAGCGCGGATGCCGGAACAGATTTTGAGGCGGATACGCAGGGAGGTCCGCCCCAGAGCCCGCCGGACAGTCAAAATGGTACGTCTCCCGGACAAACAGATGGGCAGGGGAGTAGCCGTACAAGCGGCACGCAGACGGTTCTGCTCGCGGCCTGCGCGCTGGTCCTCGCACTGGGACTCGGGTTTGCGGTTTTCTACAAGCGAAGATAAAAAAACAGGACGGTTCCGGTGAACTGCACCCCATTTGTTAGACAGTATGATATACTATCTAACAAGTGGGGTGTTTTGCTATGCCAAAAGGAGTA
>ENA-USUG01001667-USUG01001667.1-human-gut-metagenome-genome-assembly--contig:-NODE-1667-length-36591-cov-47.009969_pt1 | contig 36591 bp, 26 predicted proteins | sample MGYA00250059_ERZ773394 | MGnify/ENA primary metagenome ERZ773394 (study PRJEB29103, sample SAMN06111957) | human gut metagenome | biome: human gut; feature: ankylosing spondylitis patient; material... | reverse complement strand
AACATCTGCGATATGCCCATCGCCATCATTGACGTGGTGGCAGCTGCCATGGGCATCCAGAACAAGAAGGAGATCGTTTACGATTACTTTGGTCTGAACCACTTCGGCTGGTTCACCTCCATCCAGTACCACGGCGAGGATCTGATGCCCAAGCTGCGCGCCTACATCAAGGAGAAGCAGATTCTTCTGCCGGAAAGCTACCTCAAGGGCATGGGCGCGCTGACTTCCTCCGCCAGCCAGAACCGCCACACCAAGGGCAGCTGGTACTATGTGTGGAAGGGCGAGTACGAGATCATGGAAAACTTCCCGGAGTACCTGCCCAACACCTACCTGAACTACTATCTGCAGGCCAAGGAGTTTGTGGAGCACTCGGACCCGAACCACACCCGTGCCAACGAGGTGGAGGAGACCCGCGAAAAGAACCTGTTCGACGGCATCGACCACTACCTCAAGACCGGCGAGGTGGACGCCAACACCTTCTATGCCGGCAGCCACGGCGACTGGATCGCAGATCTTTCCGCTGCGCTGAAGAACGACACCAAGGCACGCTTCCTCATCATCACCGAGAACCGCGGTGCGATCCCCAATATGCCCTATGACGCAATGGTGGAACTGCCCGCCTACATCGGCAAGAACGGCCCGGAGGTCATTGCCCGGGACAACATCCCGCTGTTCCAGCAGGGTCTGATGATGCAGCAGCTCAACAGCGAAAAGCTGCTGGTGGAGGGCTGCGTGGAAGGCAGCTACGAGAAGGTATTGCAGGCCTTTACACTGAATAAGACTGTGCCCAGCATGAACGTTGCCAAGGCCATTCTGGACGATATGATCGAAGCCAACAAGGGCTACTGGCCGGAGCTGCACTGAGCAGCCGGCTTTCCCGCCGCCGCAGGCATTGCCGCCTGCGGCGGCTTTTTTTGTACGCATTGACCTTTGCAGAGCAAGGGCTTATAATGAGTAGAACCAGTAAAAGCGAAAGGAAGCATCCCCATGCAAAACAAAGCATTTTCCATGGAAGATCTGTTTGCGTTTCTGAACGCCGGTGTCAGCGCGTTCCACTCCACGGCCGCCGCCGCGGCCATTCTGGAAGCCGAGGGCTACCGGAACTGCCCGGAGAGCGCGGCATGGCACCTTGTGCCCGGCGGCAAATACTACACCACCCGCAACGGCTCGGCCATTCTGGCCTGGCGGATGCCCAAAGGTCCGCTCACCGGCTGGCACGCCGCAGCCAGCCACAGTGACTCGCCCACCTGGCGCATCAAGACGCTGGACGGGGCCGACCACGGCTTTGCCCGCGCCGAGGTGGAGGGCTACGGCGGCATGCTGATGTCCACCTGGTTCGACCGGCCCTTGAGCGTGGCAGGCCGCCTGCTGGTGCGCACCGCTGACGGCGTGGAGAGCCGTCTGGTGCATCCGGAGCGGGCACTGGCCTGCATCCCGAACCTGTGCATCCACTTCAACCGGGAGGCCAACACCGGCCTGAACTACAACCCCCAGGTGGACCTGCAGCCCATCTTCGGGGCCGAGGGCGGCAGCCTGAAGGACACCCTTGCCGCCGAAGCCGGGGAAAAGGCAGAGGACATCCTGGCCACCGACCTGGTGCTCTGCATCACCGAAAAGGCCCAGCGTGTGGGCCTGCAGGGCGAATATTTCATGTCCGGCCGCATCGACGACCTGGAATGTGCCTATGCCACCCTGTATGGTTTCCTGCAGGGGCGCGGTGAGGAAGCGGGCCGCGGCGACATCTGGGTGATGTTCGACAACGAGGAAGTGGGCTCTTCCAGCCGGCAGGGCGCACAGGGCAGCCTGATGAGCGATGTGCTGGCCCGCATTGAGGAGAGCCTTGGTGTGACGAAGGAACAGAGCATCCGCGCCCGCACCAACTGCCTGCTGCTCAGCGCCGACAACGGCCACGCCGTCCATCCCAACCACCCGGAAAAGAGCGACCAGAAGCTGCCGGTGAACATGGGCGGCGGCGTCATCCTCAAGTACAATGCCCGCCAGACCTACACCACCAGCGGCCTGACCGGTGCCGCCTTTACCGCCATCTGCGAAAAGGCCGGGGTGCCGGTGCAGACCTTTGCCAACCGTGCCGATGTGGCGGGCGGCAGCACCCTGGGCAACCTGCTGGGCCGCCAGATCCTGATGCCCATGGTGGATATTGGCGTGGGCCAGCTGGCCATGCACTCGGCGATGGAAACGGCCAGCTGCAAGGATGCGGAGTATCTGGCCAATGCCTGCGCTGCCTACTACAACACCCCCATCTTCCAGCCGGAGGACGGGCAGTGGAAGCTGGGCCTGTGAGCGGGGCTGTGGTCGGGCGCTTTGCGCCCAGCCCCAGCGGGCGGCTGCATCTGGGCAATCTGGCCTGCAGCCTGCTGGCCTGGCTCAGTGCCAAAAGCCAGGGCGGCCGCATCGTGCTGCGCATCGAGGATCTGGACGCCGAGCGCTGCCCGCGCATTTACGCGGACCTGCTGGAGCAGGACCTTGCATGGCTGGGTCTTGTGTGGGACGAGGGCGGCAGCACCGGCGGCCTCCACGGGCCTTACTACCAGAGCGAATGCGCGGACATCTACACCGGGCAGTACAAAAAGCTGGAAGCGCAGGGCCTTGTGTACCCCTGCTTCTGTTCCCGCGCCCAGCTGCACGCGGCCAGTGCGCCCCACACCTCGGACGGCAACGTCATCTATCCCGGCACCTGCCGGGACCTGACCGCCGCCCAGATCGCCGAAAAGCGCAAAAAGAAGGCCCCGGCCTACCGGGTGCGGGTGCCGGACGAGGAGATCACCTTTTTGGACGACTGCATGGGCCCCCACACGGAGAACTTGCTGCGGGACTGCGGCGACTTTTACCTGCGCCGGGCGGACGGCGTGTTCGCCTATCAGCTGGCCGTGGTGGTGGACGATGCCCGCATGGGGGTCACCGAGGTGGTGCGCGGGTCGGACCTGCTGTCCTCCACGGCGCGGCAGCTGTACCTGTACCGTCTGCTGGGCCTGCAGGCTCCAGCCTTTGCCCACTGCCCGCTGCTGCTGGCCCCGGACGGGCGGCGGCTGTCCAAGCGGGACGGGGACCAGAGCCTGGAGAACCTGCGGGAAAAATACACCGCGCAGGAGATCGTGGGCAAGCTGGCCTATGCCTACGGCCTGCAGCCGGAACCGGCGCCCTGCACGCCGGAAAGCCTCATCTCAGGTTTTTCCTGGGCAAAGGTGCCCAAGCAGGACGTCTGCCTGCCGGAGGGGCTGTTCTGAATCAAACTACAACAAAGGGCGGAAGCGCACGTTTTCGGTGCGCTTCCGCCCTTTTGCTTTGTGGGTCACTGCCCGGCGGTTTCCGGGCGGGGCATTCTGAAGGGATCCGTTTAAGCGTGCCAGATCTGCGGCTGTTCGCTGCGCTCGGCGGCGCGGTTGAACAGGGCATCCAGCACCAGTGCCAACAGGGCACCCAGCACCACGTCGATGCAGCTGTGCTGCTTGAGCAGCATGGTGGAACACACGATGGAGAAGCACAGCACATCGGCAGCCGGACGCATCCAGCGGCGGCGGGGCTCCTCAAACAGGCGGCAGCGGTGGTAGGCCAGCATCAGGGTCATCGAGTTGAACACATGGATGGACGGGCACACGTTGGTGGGGGTGTCGGTGCGGTACAGCATCCGAACGGCACGGGCAAAAAGATCGGTGCCCGGCACATAGTAGGGGCGCAGGTCCAGCCCGGTGGGCAGGATCACATAGCAGGCCAGTGCGATGGTCATACCGCCGAACAGCGGCAGGCACAGCCGCCAGAAGTCCTCCCGCGGGGCCTTCCACAGCAGGTAGAACAGGGTGAAGGGGATCCATGCGAACCATGCAAAGTAGGGCAGGATGGCGTATTTGCAGAAGGGGATCAGATCGTCCAGCCGGCAGTGCACCAGCAGGACACGGGGCATGGAGATCTGCGTCTCCAGAAAGTTGAAAGCGGACAGATACAGCAGAAAATACAGCGCCATGAACCCGATGGGGTGGCGCGCAAACCAGTTGCGTTTCATGGGAAAAAGCCTCCTTTTTGCGACAGGGCAAACTCTTAGCATTCAAAGATTATACGCCCACGTTGTTGCGAAAACAAGAAGGAAAGGTGACAACTTTGTCAAAAAACGAACGATTTATTTGTAGAATCTGCGTAAAATTGGCACCCAAAAGAACCTTCTGACTACAATACGATCCAGCGCGGCGTTTTCCTGCACAGGGCAAAAAAGAAAAACCGCCCGCACCCCGCAAAGGGTGCAGACGGCTTGGAAAACACAGGGGGTCAGATGACGCTCTGTTCCATCCACCGGCCCCGTGCAAAGCGCACGAAGAAGCACAGCGAGCGGAACACCCAGTCCAGGAACATGCCCATCCAGATGGAGAGCAGACGGCCGTGGAAGCCCAGCACCATCACATAGCAGAAGCCCACCCGGAACACCCACATGGAAAGGATGCTCACGGCCATGGTAAACCGGGCGTCGCCGGCGGCGCGCAGGATGTTGGGCAGGGTGAAGCTGGACGGCCAGAAGAACAGGGACACAAAGTTGAACCACACCATCACCTGCAGGGCCATGGTCTGTGCCTCCGGCGAGAGGTTGAACAGGGAAATGGCGAACCGGTTGGCAAACAGGAAGGCAGAAAGGTTCATGACCCAGGCACCGCAGTAGGCGGTGAGCAGCAGGCGGCGGGAGTAATACACGGCCTGCTCCTTCTCCCCGGCACCAAGGCACTGGCCCACCACGGTCAAGGCGGCCATGCCCACGGCGTTGGCCGGGATGTTCAAAAAGGTGGTGGTGGTGTTGGCCACGGCGTTGGCCGCAATGGCGGCCGTGCCCAGCGTAGAGGTCAGGCTGGACACCGACAGCTTGCCGATCTGGAACATGCCGTTCTCGATGCCGGCGGGGATGCCCACCCGCAGGATGCGGCGGATGAGGCCGCCGTCCGGTGCAAGGGCCCGCAGGCCGTCCACCCGCAGGGGGCAGGCGGGCTTCTGCAGCAGGTACAGCACCACCGCGCAGGCCACGGCACGGGACACCAGACTGGCCAGCGCCGCGCCCATGACCCCCATGCCGAAGCCGAAGATCAGCACCGCGTTGCCGCCGATGTTGATCACGTTCATCACCAGGCTGGACAGCATGCTGATCTTGCTGTTGCCCTGCGCCCGGAACAGCGCCGCACCGGCGTTGTACAGGCCGATGAAGGGGTAGCTCAGCGCCGAGAGCAGGAAGTAAGTCTCAGCGTAGCGCATCACGTCGGCGTCAATGGAGCCGAAGATGCCCCGCAGGATGGCGTGGCGGCCCACTACGACCACGGCGGCCACCACCAGGCTGAAGCTGGCCAGCACAAACAGGATCTGTGCGGCGGCGGCCTTGGCGTTTTTGGGCTCCCGGTGGCCGATGTACTGACTGGTGACCACGGCACCGCCGGTGGCAAGGGCGCTCATCACCTGGATCATCAGGGTGTTGAAGCTGTCTACCAGGCTCACGCCGGACACGGCGGCCTCGCCCACCGAGGACACCATCAGGGTGTCGGCCAGGCCGATGGTCACGCTCAGGGCCTGCTCGGCGATGAGCGGCAGCAGCAGTGCCACCAGCGCCTGCCGGGTGAAGAGCGGGTTGATTGGTTTTTGGGTGGTTGACATGGAAAACCTCCGCAGGATGAAAGGAACTTGATTCAGACCCCTTTATCATACAGCGGATGGCGCAGAATTACAAGACGTTGTATACAAGAAATGGCAAAAAAGAGTGAAGCTGGGTGCGTTTGCTCTACTTTACCCCCGCAGATAATTGTGCTAAAATAAATCCACAGCCTGTGTGTTCGTGCAGGGAGCACACGGCCGTACAACATGATAAGAAGCAGACCCGAAAAAGGGGGAGAATTATGCCCAAAACAGCCCATAAAGTCGTGGTCATCGGGCACCGCAACCCGGACACCGACTCCATCTGCTCGGCCATTGCCTATGCAGAGCTGAAAAACAAGACCAGCGATCTTGTCTGCGAGGCCCGCCGCGCCGGCAAGATGAATCAGGAGACCGAATTCGTGCTCAAAAAGTTCGGGGTCAAGCCGCCGCGCATGTGCACCGACGTGAACCCCAAGATCCGCGATGTGGACTACCGCGAGATGCCCGGCATCCCCGGCACCACCAGCCTGCGCAAAGCATGGGAGATCATGCGCGACAAGCAGATCGACACCCTGCCGGTCACCAGCCCGGACAACGAGCTGGAGGGCGTGATCACGGTCAAGGACATCGCCACCGCCAACATGGACGTGTTCGACACCGGCATCCTTGCCAAGAGCCAGACCACCTACCGCAATATTCTGGAAACGCTGGGCGGCACCATGGTGGTGGGCCGCGAGGACGACGTGTGCACCACCGGCCACATCCGCATCGGCACCGCCACGCCCGAAATGCTGGAAAATACCGTGGAAAAAGGCGACATCGTCATCCTGACCAACCGCTACGAAAGCCAGCTGTGCGCCATTGAAAAAGAAGCGTCGCTGCTCATCATCTGCAACGGCTCCAAGGTGGGCCGCACCATCCAGCGCATTGCCGAGGAAATGGGCGTGGCCATCATGTCGGCCCCGGTGGACACCTACGCCGCCGGTAAGCTGATCAGCCAGTGCGCTCCCATCTCCTACTATATGACCCGCAGCGACATCATGAAGTTCACCCTCGTCACCCCGGTGGCAGACGTCACCCGCGTGATGGCCAAGGTGCGCCACCGCTATTTCCCCATCCTGGACGAGGACGGCAAATACTGCGGCATGGTCAGCCGCCGGAACATCATCAATCTGCAAAAACGCCGCATCATCCTGGTGGACCACAACGAGGCCACCCAGGCCGTGGAGGGCTTTGACCAGGCCGAGATCCTGGAGATCATCGACCACCACCGCATCGGCAGCCTGGAGACCAGCGGCCCGGTGTACTTCCGCAACCAGCCGGTGGGCTGCACGGCCACCATCATCACCCAGATGTACGACGAGAACGACGTGGAGATCCCGTCCCAGACCGCAGGCCTGCTGCTGGCGGCCATCCTGTCCGACACACTGGCTTTCCGCAGCCCCACCTGCACCGCAGTGGATGTGAACGCGGCCAACCGTTTGGCCGGCATCGCCGGGGTGGACATCGACGAGTTTGCCAACGAGATGTTCGAGGCCGGTGAAAAGCTGGACGGCAAGACCGCCGAAGAGGTGTTCCTGCAGGACTTCAAGGTATTCATGTGCGGCGACATCCGCTTTGGTGTGGCGCAGGGCAGCTACATGACCCGCAAGAACCTGCTGGCCGCCGAAAAACTGCTGCGCCCCTATCTGGAAGAGGCCCGCAACAAGCAGAATGTGGAGGACATCTACATGCTGCTCACCGATGTGCCCAAGGAGGAGAGCGTGGTCATCAGCGACGGACGCTATGCCGCCGAGGTGCTGGCCGACGGGTTCGACACCCACCCGGCAGAGGACGGCAGCTGGACGCTGCCCGGTGTGGTGAGCCGCAAAAAGCAGTTCATCCCCGCATTGATGACGGCCTATCAGGAATTGTAAGAAGGATGCACCGCACGGTGTGCAGCACATTATATTGCACGCAGTGCGATCCATCATTCCCCAAGAGGTTGCGATGTTTGATTTTCTGAAACAGAAAGACCGCACCCCGCCGGTTTTGCCGGAAGGCACGGTGCGGCGGCACTTTTCCATCTCCGGGCAGGTGCAGGGGGTGGGCTTCCGCTACCGGGCGCGCTACGCGGCCCAGGCGCTGGAGCTGACCGGCTGGGTGGAAAACGAGGACGACGGCAGCGTGACGCTGGAGGTGCAGGGCGACCCGGACAAGTTCCCGGAATTGTTCGCCATGATCCAGCGCAGCGACTATGTGCGTATCACCGACATCCGGCAGAAGGACCTGCCGCCCGACCCCTGGGAACGGGGCTTCTCGGTGCGCGGCTACTGAATCACAGATGCATGCAAAAACGGCGGACGCAAGCGCGTCCGCCGTTTTGCTCTTTCTATCTTCAGCCTGCAATTTTGAGGGGAGAGTTGGCAGTCCAGATGGTGCCGTCCAGCAGCCGGGTCAGCGCCAGCGTTCCGTTGACCGAAACACGGGCCGGGTCCAGCGCGTAGAAGTCGCTTTCCTTCAGGTTATCGGGGTCTGCCGTGGGGCTTATGCCCACCACACAGACCCAGTGCCCATAGGTGTCGCTGGTGGCAATGTGCGGGTAGTTCACCTGGGTCCAGCCGGAGCCGGACAGGTGATACTCGTAAGTAGAGGTGCGGTTGGCGTGTTTGCTCACACCGCTCACCGTGGTGTTTTTCAGGTGCACGATCACCGGCCGTCCGGCCGAGAGCTCGTTGTAAATGGTATGCAGGCAGGCGGACAGGTCCCCGGAATACCCGGTGTAGCCGCCGGCAGACCACACGGCACCGTTGGACCACATGCCGCTGCCGGAGCACACCCGCCCGTCCAGAATGGTGCGGGCGTAGCGCAGTGCATACCAGCTGCATTTGCCGGAGGTCTGGTTGCCGATGGAAAGGATCTGGCTGTGGTCAAAAGTCAGCAGCCGGATGCCGTGTTTTTCCTGTAAGGCGGCGTGGGCGCGGGGCGCGGCAAGAGCAAGCAGCAGCACCAGCGCAAGTGCTGCTGCCGCCAGCTGCCGGGCTGCCCGGGCGGGACAGTGCTGCATGGGGAGATCATCCTTTGCCTGTTATTTTTACGACCTCATTTTAGCATGAAAAAATGGTAGAACTGTGTAATTTTTAAAAGTTCCGGCACGAAATCTGAAAAAAACTGCGCATCCTCCTTCCATGGGCGCAGAACAGAGTGTTCCGGGCATGGTACACCCGGCTCCGGAGGGGGGTAAACCGATGACGGAGCGCTGCACCGCGGCGGCTGCCGAGATGGCCGCAAAATAAACCCGGATCTTCCTGCCCCGGAGAGCACCCGCTCCCGGGGCTTTTTTGCGCCTTTTTGTGACAAACTCTGCCGCTTGTGATACAATAAAACCGTATTCTGATGTGAACAGAAAGGAACGTTCCATGCAGCTGTTTGAACTGGTCAGCCCACGGCTGTTCCGCCCATTGGCGGGGCCGAACCGGGCGTTTTATGCGGAGCTGCTGCTCCTGCTGTGGGAAGAGTGCCGCCATACGGCCGACTACAGCATTTCCCGTGCGGAGGCCGTCTCCCGCGCGGAGGATTATTTTGCGGCACTGGCAAAGCCCCTGACGCTGGACGCAGACGGTGCCGGCGATGAGGAGGAACAGCCCACCCGCGACCCCCATACGCTGGCGCTGGGCTTTCTGCTGCGGCTGCGCCGCACCGGCTGGCTGGAAGAGCAGCCCGGCAGTTACGAGAGCGAGCCGACCCTGGCCTTTGTGCCGGAGGTGGCCCCGCTGCTGGACGCGCTGGAAGAGATCCTGAATCCCCGTGTGGTCACCTACACCGGCAAGCTGTACAAGGCCTGGCAGCTGCTGCAGGGCGTGGGGGAAGAGAAGAACCCCTACGAGAATGTGCTGCGGGAGGTGGCTTCCGATCTGGAAGCGCTGAACAAATCCCTGCGGGCGCTCAATGCGTCCATCGGCCACTACATCGACCGGCTCACCCGCAACCGCACCCCGCAGGAGGTGCTGGAGCTGTTTGACCAGTACGAAGAAAAGGTGGTGGCGGCGGCTTACCATCGCTTCAAGACCAGCGACAACCTGTTCAATTACCGCGCCTATCTGGAGGAAGGGCTGGACGCCTGCGAGGAAACGTATCTGCCCCAATTGGCACTGGATTACGCCCGTGTGGAGCGCTGCGCCCCCGGTGAGGCCGCGCCCCGTGTGCGGGCCCTCATCCAGCAGCAGCGGGACGCGCTGGAAGAGATGAGCAACCTCATCCGGGAAATCGACGCCAGCCACATCCGCTACCGCAAGCGGGCCGTGCAGCGGGCACAGTTCCTGCTGCTGAGCGACCGCTCGTCTCAGGGCAGCGTCACGGCTCTGCTGCGCCGCTACGCCGAGGACATCCGCACCCCGGACCAGCTCTTTGAGCCGGATGACGGCCCGGTGGCCGCCCATCTGCATCTGTACCCGGCGGCTGCCTTTGGCGAAAAGTTCCTGTACCCGCCCGCCGCGCCCCGCACGGCGGCCCCGCTGGCCCCGGTGCAGGCGGAAACGCTGGACCCGGACCAGCTGCGCAAGGAGCAGCAATTGCTGCTGGACTACGCCCGGCTGGCCGTCACCGAAGAGAACGTGGCCCTGCTGGCACAGCAGGCACTGGCTGCCCGCCCGCAGGTGGAAGCATCCACCCTGGCGGAGGAATACCCGGGCGATTTTGCCCGCATCATCGGCCTGCATACCTATTCCCAGTCGCCGCACCGGAACTATGACATCCGGCTCACGGGCAACTGGGTGGAGCGCGGCGGCTTCCGGTTCGAGGACTTTGTCCTGACCCGCCGCAAGGAGGAAAACGATGGCAACGATTAACATGCTGGAAGAGACCGCAAACTACCTGCTCAACCACTGCTTCGTGCTGGGCGGCGTGGAGGATCAGCGGGCAAAATATCTCTATGTGCAGGATCATCTGCCCGAGGTGCGGGCGGTGTTCAAACCGCTGGGCTACGCTGTGCTGCTGTACCCGGCCCCGCTGCAGGCGGCGGCCCTGGTCAACGAGCACGAGGGCAGCCAAGCCCGGCTGCTGAAATACGAGAGCATCCTGCTGCTGGTGCTGCGGCTGCTCTACCTGCAAAAGCGGGAGAGCCTTGCCGCCAGCGCCGATCAGGTGCTGGTGACCGTGGAAGAGGTGCAGACCGAGCTGCAGAAGATGAACCTGCCCCGCAGACTGGACCAGCAGACGCTGGAACGGCTGATGCGCACCCTGCGCCGGTACAATCTGGCCCGACCGGTGGGCCGGCTCTCCGGGCTGGACAGCCGCATCGAGGTGTTCCCCACCGTGCTGCTGGCCCTGCCGGATGCCGACCTTGCCGACGCAGCGGCAGAGAGCGCCCGCACCCGCACCGAGCTGGGACTGTATGAACGGCCGGAAGGGGCCGACACCGCCGCAGGGGAGGCAGAAGAATGATCGAACTCAAACGCCTGAAACTCATCAACTGGCACAACTTTGAAAACGTCACCTTTGACTGCGCCCGCCTGACCTATATGATCGGCGTGAACGCCGTGGGTAAGACCACCATTCTGGATGCCATCCGCTACTGCCTGACCACCAACCGCAACTTCAATGCCCTGGGCAATAAGAAGAGCGGCCGCACCCTGCAGGGCTCGGTCCACGCGAAGCAGCGCGGGGAAAACGCTTACCGCCGCCCCGGCCATACCGTGGCCTACATTGGCGCGGAGTTCTACGACAGTCTCAAGCGCGCCCCCTTTGTCATCGCGGTGCGGGTGGAGTCGGAAGGCCCCATGCAGGAGCTGCACCCCGGCGACCAGACCTGGTACCTCTCCGAGGACGGCTGCACGCTGGAACAGCTGCCCTTCATCGACCCGCGTACCGGTGCCCCCAGCGCCAAGGAGGACTTCAAGCCCGCCGTCGGCCGACTCTCCTACACCCGCAGCCCCAGCGAAGCCCGTGACCGCATCTGCCGGGCGCTGGGCATCGGGCGGGCGTCCAGCCCGCTGGGCAAAAAGTTCAACGAAGTGTTTCAGATGGGCACCAGCATGGACGAGATCCCCAACTTCCGGGAGTTTCTGTACCAGTACATCCTGCCGCAGCCGGAGCTGGATCTGGAAGCACTGCAGGGCGACCGGCTGGAGCTGGAAAACCTGCACGCTGTGCTGGCCGAAGCTCAGACCCGCGCCGATGCACTGGAAGAGATCGTGAACGATGGCCGCGAAGCCGCCGGAAAGCAGACCGAAGCCCTTGTGAACCGGGGCGCGGCCCTGCTGGCCCGTGCTGCTGCCGACGGCGGGGAACAGGACGTGTGGCAGGGCCATCTGGACGCCGGACACCGCCAGCTGGAGGCCCTGAACGCCCGCTATGCCGAGGCCAAGAACGCGGAGGCGGAAGCCCGCCGCGCCTACCTTGCCGCCCACAGCGCAGCCGGTGCCAGCGGCGAGGGCCGGGCACTGGATGCCATGGAGGAAGAGCTGTCCCGCCGCAAGACGGCGCAGGATGCCGCCGCCCGCAAAGCCGCGCAGGCCGAGGATGCCGCATCCAAGGCCGAAGCCCTGCTCACAGCCCTGCGCCGCAGCGGGTTTGCTTCCGGCTGGAAGCTGGAAAACCTCACCGCCGACACCCTGCCGCAGCTCACCGACTGGCTTGCCGCGCAGGAAAAACCGCTGGAAGAAGCCTACTTTGCGGCCCGGCAGAACACCGCCGCCCTGCGCAAAGAGCAGGCGGACAAGCGCGCCGAGCTGGACGCCGTGTCCGGCGGCAAGTGGGTGTACCCCCACGGCGATGCCGCCACCCGTGTGCGGGATGCCGTGAACGCGGAGTTGAAGAGCCGCGGCATGCAGCCGGACGCCAAGATCTTCTGTGAGCTGCTGGCCGTGGCGGACGAGAGCTGGCAGGACTGCGTGGAAGCCTGCCTGGGCGACCGCCGGTTCGACATCCTTGTGCCGCCCGCCCATTACGAGGCCGCCAAGAGCGCCTTTGTGGCCCTGAAGGACAAGGTTGGGCCCATCAGCCTGCTGGACACGCCGGGCATCCGCAAGGCCAACCGCCATGCCGAGACTGCCCCGGCGGACAGTCTGGCGGCACAGGTCACCAGCGAAAACCCGCTGGCGGCCCAGTACGCCGACACCATCCTGCGGCGCATCGTCTGCTGCGACACCCCTGAAACACTGGAACAGTACCCGGACAGCGCCACCCGCGACCTGCTGCGGCACCATCCCTTCCGGCTGGAGCGCCTGCGCACCCCGCAGCGTTATATCGGCCTGGAAGCCCGCCGCGCCCGCGCCGGGGCACTGGCCGAAGAGCTGGAAGCTCTGGCCGAGCGCACCCGCACCGCCGCCCAGACCGAGCAGAACCTGAAAACCGCCTACGACCAGTACCAGAACTTCCAGCGCGGCACCGCGCCGCAGCAGCTGGCCGGCCTGTGGGAGGCCCGCACCGCCGCCGAAAAAGCCCGGAATGCGGTGGCCGAACAGGAGGGCAAGCTGGCCGAATACCGCGAGAACCCCCTGCTGCAGGAGATGTACCGCGAGGAAGAAACGCGGGAAGCCGCATGGGAAGCCGCCCGCACCGCTGTGGAGCAGGTGGGCGGCGACATCCGCGTGTGCGAAAAACAGATCGCTTCCTGCGAAGCCGAACAGAAAAAGGCCGGGGAGACGGCACAGCAGAGCGCCGACGCGGCCCGGAAGTTCTTTGCGGCCCATCCGCTGCTGGAGCCGCTGGCCCGCACCCGGATGCAGGCCCTTGCTCCGGCCGACAAGCCCGCAGCCGCCGCACAGGCCGCCGAAAAGGCACAGGCCCGGCTGGACGATGCCCTGACGGCCTACCTCACCGGCACGCTGGAACCCGCCCAGAAGGCCTACAACGAGCACTACGTCTGTGATTACCCGCTGGGTCTGGCGGGGCTGGACCAGTACCGCGCCCAGCACGAGAGCCTTGTGCGCATCGACCTGGAACGCTACGCCGCCCGTCTGGAGCAGGCCCAGCGCGACTGCAAGGACCGCTTCCGCAAGGACATCCTCTTCCGCATGAAGGACGACATTTTCAACGCCCGGCGGCAGTTCCGGGAGCTGAACAAGGTGATGGAACAGCTGACCTACGGCGAAGAAGTCTACCGCTTTGAGCTGGAGCCCAGCCGTGATCCGCAGCTGGCGGCGTTCTATCAGGTCATCGTGGACAAGGGCAACCAGCAGATGACCGAGGGCGACTCGCTGGACAACCTTGCCGCCACCGCCGACCCCGCCTACGAGCGGCAGGTGGATGCGCTGATGGAAAAGATCATGGCGGATGTGGACGAGAACACCCGTGCCCGGCAGGAGGGCCGCACCGGCACCACCACCCTGTCGGATTATGTGGACTACCGCACCTATCTGGATTACGACATCAAGGTGACCAACCGGGTCACCGGCCAGCAGGCATACCTGTCCCGCGTCAGCCGCGACTCCTCCGGCGGCGAGAATCAGGCACCCTTCTATGTGGCCATCTGCGCATCCCTGCTGCAGATCTACCAGAAGAGCGAGAACAGCATCCGTCTGGTGCTGCTGGACGAGGCGTTCAGCAAGATGACCAGCGACCGCATCCGCCCCATGATGGAGCTGTTCCGCCGTCTGCAGCTGCAGGTGCTGCTGATCTCCACGGTAGAAAAGAGCACCGCCATCCAGCCCTACTGCGACATCACCTATTCCATCGTGCGCCATGGCGACGCCAACGCCATTGCGCCCTTTGTCCGCCTGTCGGCGGAATGAGGTGTGCGCCAGAGCATCATAAACAAAAAAAGAAGCACGCTGCGGCGTGCTTCTTTTTTTGTTTGCTTATCGCAGCGGCAGAACGTCCTCGTCCTCGTTGATCTCCTCCAGGGTGCCGTCCGCAAAGTACCAGGCTTTGCCGTACAATGCTTCGTGCCCGTCGGAGCACATCAGGTAGGAGCCGTCCGGCAGGGCGAGGAAATGCCGTTTTCTGCTGTCGGCCAGGGCGATGTCCTCCACCTTCTGCCCGTCCAGGATGTGATCCCGGATGAACTGGTAGTGGGGCAGGATGCGGGTCTCGGTCAGGCCGAGGCCGTTCAGCCAGCGGCAGTAGCCGGGGTCGGCGGCTTCGCCCGGCTCCTCCGGGGCGGCATACACCAGCCGGGCGGCGTTCATGCTGCCGGCGCTCACGCCCAGCACGATGCCGTGGTAATTGTGGAACAGCCCCGGCAGGCCCAGCTGGGCAAAAAAGTGGTTCTGGGTGGGCACATGGCCGCCGCACAGCATCACAAAGCCGCTGCGGGGCAGCAGGGTGCCGATCTCTTCCTGATTGCGGGCGTCGCAGGGCACAAGTTCGGTCAGGGGCAGGTGGGCGTCCGCAAAGCTCTGCAGAAATACCCGGCACATCTCGTCGTTCTGGGCGTAAGCGTGGGGGTCTGCCGCGATGGCAAGGCCCCGCACCGGGTGGTCCGGCCACACGGCCCGCAGGTTTTCCAGAAAATGATTGCGTCTGTCCAGTACCGGAATGGCCGGGCCGGGCTCAAAGGGGCAGCCGCTGGGACTGCTGGTCAGAAATAACGTCATAGTTCTTCCTCACAAAACGGTGAATAAAAGCTATGCCCATTCTAGCACGATTTTCACCCCGGCGGCAGAGCCAGAATCACCAAAAAAATCCCCTGCTTTTCGCCGTTTCGCAAAAAGCAGGGGAGAAGGTTACGCCTTGCGGTAATGGAATACCTTGTCTTTGGTGACGAACATGGCCGCGCTCACGGCCAGGGCGGCCAGTTCGGCGGCGGTCACGGCCAGCCAGATGCCGTCGATGCCCAGAATGGCGGGCAGGATGAGCACCGCCGCGATCTGGAACACCAGCGTGCGCAGGAAGGAGATCAGCGCACTGGTCACGCCGTCGCCCAGCGCGGTGAAGAAGGAGGAGGCATACACGTTGAAGCCCATGATGACAAAGCTCAGGGCGTACAGCCGGAAGGCCCGGCTGGTCAGGGCCAGCAGCTCCGGGTCGTAGCCCACGAAGAACCGCGCCACATAGGGGATGATGACCATGGATGCGGCGGTCAGGGTGACGGCCACCACCGCAATGAGCCGCAGGCTCTTTTCATACAGGTTGTGCACCTCGGCGCGGTTGCCTGCACCGTAGTGGAAGCTGACGATGGGCGCACTGCCGAAGGCGTAGCCCACATACACGGCAATGAACAGGAAGCAGGCGTACATGATGACGCCGTAGGCGGCCACGCCGTTTTCCCCGGCAAGGCGCAGCAGCTGGTAGTTGTACAGGATGTTCACCAGCGACATGGACAGGTTGGTCATCAGCTCGGAGGAGCCATTGATGCAGGCGTCCAGCAGCACCTTGCTGTACAGCTGCGTTTTGCACAGGTGCAGGCGGCTGGTATTCTTGTGGTCGAGGAAGTAGAAGATCGGCAGCAGGCCGCCCACGATCTGGCTGAGGAAGGTGGCAATGGCGGCACCCTCTACGCCCCAGCCCCAGACGCCCACCATCAGCAAATCCAGCACCATGTTGGTGCAGCCGGCAGCCACCGTGAAGTAAAAGCCGAGGTGCGGCTTTTCGGCGGTGACAAAGAAGCTCTGGAACATGTTCTGCAGCGCAAAGGTGGGCAGCGACAGCATCAGGATGCGGCCGTAGCGCACGGCGTAGTCCAGCAGCTCGCCCTTGGCACCCAACAGGATGGCAATGGGCCGCAGCAGCACAAGCCCCAGCACGGCCAGCACCGAGACGGAGATGGCGGCGGCCAGCAGGAACATGGTAAAGTAGCGGTCGGCCTTTTTCTGGTCGCCCTCGCCCAGCGTGATGCCCACGATGGCGCTGCCGCCGGTGCCCAGCATGAAGCCGATGGTGGCCAGCAGCTGGGGCAGCGGCATGATCAGGTTGACCGCCGCAAAGGCTGTTTTGCCCACAAAGTTGGACACGCACAGGCCATCTACGATGCCGTAGATGGAGGTGAACAGCATGGTGCCCACGGCGGGCAGCACGAACCGCAGCAGGCGCGGGTAGGTAAAGTGATCTGACAGTTGGATTTTTTGCTTGGACACGAAAAACTCCTTTCGACAGGAAACAAAACGGGCCGGATAAGCTCCGTGAGTGCACGCCCGGCCTTCCTCTTCTTCCTCACTACGGCAAGGAAGCCTCCGGCGGGGCGCTGTCTGCACGGCATCTTATCCGGCCCGTCCAAATTACGTTGGAAACGGTCCTCCGATGACCGAAAAAGAGTATAGCAGAATCCATTTATTTGTCAAGAGCAAAAAATACGCCCAAAAGCGAAAATTCATAAAATATCTCTTTTCCATTTTTATCAGACCTGTTAGAATGATAAACAGTTTTGATTTTTCCGGAAAGGAGTTTTCCTGTTTTGCTGAAACGATTCTATACTGCCGTCGTGCACCGGCGCAGAGCGGTGCTGGCCGCGTTCGTGCTGGCCGCCGTGCTGAGCGTGTTTGCTTCCCGGGCGGTGCAGGTGGACTACGACATCAACGACTATCTGCCGCCGGACTCACCCTCCACCATTGCACTGGAGCAGATGAACAGCGCCTTTACCGGCGGCATCCCCAACATGCGGGTCATGGTGCGGGACGTCACGGTGCCCGAGGCACTGGACTACAAAGAAAAACTTGCCGCCATCGACGGCGTGGAGGCCGTGACCTGGCTGGACGACAGCCTGGACGTGACCGTGCCGCTGCAGATGCAGGACACCGCCACGGTGGAGACCTATTATAAGGACAACTGCGCGCTGTTCACCGTGACGGTGGAGGATGCGAACCGTCTGGAGGCTGTGGCGGCCATCCAGGACCTGATCGGGGAGGACAATGCCCTGGCCGGGACCGCGGTGTCCACCGCTGTGGCTACCAATTCCACCGTTACCGAGGTGGCCAAGATCGCGGCCATTGCGGTGGTGTATGTGCTGTTCATCCTGATCCTGACCACCGATTCCTGGGTGGAGCCGCTGCTGGTGCTGGCGGGTCTGGGGGCGGCCATCCTCATCAACAACGGCACCAACCTGATGTTCGGCACCATTTCCTTTGTGACCAACGCCGCCGGCAGCATCCTGCAGCTGGCCGTGTCACTGGATTACTCGGTGTTCCTCATCCACCGCTTTGCCGAGTGCCGGGCCGCGCGCCCGGACGCCAGCGCGGAGGACTGCATGGTGGAGGCCCTGTGCAAATCCACCGGGTCCATCCTGTCCAGCGGCCTGACCACGGTCATCGGCTTTCTGGCGCTGGTGCTCATGCAGTTCCAGATCGGCCCGGACCTGGGCCTTGCGCTGGCCAAGGGCGTGGTGCTGAGCCTTGTCACCGTGTTCACCTTCATGCCGACGCTGACGCTGGTGTGTTACCCGTGGATGGACAAGACCCACCACAAGCCTCTGCTGCCCAGCTTTGATAAGTTTGGCCGCTTTGTAGCCCGCATCATGCTGCCGGCGGCGCTGGCGCTGGCCGTCATCATGGTGCCCAGCTATCTGGCCTCCAACAACAACGAATACTACTACGGTGCCGCCCATATGTTCGGCACCAACACCCGTCTGGGTGCCGATACCGCCGCCATCGAAGAGACGTTCGGCAAGAGCGATACCTGGGTGGTGCTGGTGCCGGAGGGCGACACCGCCACCCAGGCCGAGCTTTCGGATGCGCTGCACGCCATCCCGGAGGTGACGGGCATCCTGTCCTATGTGGACAACGCGGGCGCATCCATCCCGCCGGAGTTCGTGCCCCCGGACACCCTGAAACTGCTGGTGTCCGGCGGCTACACCCGCATGGTGCTCACCGTGAATGCCGACACCGAGGGCGACGCGGCCTTTGCACTGGTGGAAAAAGTGCGTGCCACGGTGCAGCAGTATTACCCGGATGCGTATGATCTGGCCGGGCAGGGCGTGAGCACCTACGACCTGATGGACACCATCACCGCCGACATGGTCAAGGTGAACCTGCTGGCCATCGGCGCGGTGTTCCTGATCCTGCTGCTCATGAAGCGTCAGCTGCTGCTGCCGGTCATTCTGGTGCTGAGCATCGAGACGGCCATCTGGATCAATCTGGCCATCCCGTATTTCCGGGGCCGACATGTGTTCTACATTGCTTACCTCATCATCAGCACCATCCAGCTGGGTGCCACCGTGGACTACGCCATCCTGTTCTCGGACCGGTATCAGGAGTTCCGCGAGACGCTGGACAAAAAGCAGGCCATTGCCGCCACCGTGTCCACCGTGACCACCTCGGTGATCACCACGGGCAGTGCGCTGGCGGTGGTGGGCTTCCTGATGGGGGCCATCTCCACCAACCAGCTGCTGGGCCAGCTGGGCAACTTCCTGGGTGTGGGCGGTCTGGTGTCGCTGGCCATCGTGCTGCTGGCTCTGCCGGGCTATCTGTATCTGGCCGACCCGCTCATCATCAAACCGAAAAAACAGCCGAAGGAGGCTTGACGAGATGAAACAGAAGATTGTGCGCCGGGCATCGGCGCTGGTGCTGGCAGGCTGCCTGCTGGCCGGGGCGGCCCTGCCGGCCCTTGCGGCCTCCGCCAAGGAAGAGGTCATCTATGCCAATCTGGATGCGTCCGGCACCGTGACCGGCGTGTACGCCGTGAACAGCTTTGCCGTGCAGGCGGGGGACACCGTAACCGACCACGGCAGCTACACCGCCGTGCGCAACATGACCACCACCGACCCGCTGGAGCACAGCGGCGACACCGTCACCGCCACCGTAGCACAGGACGGCAAGCTCTACTATGAGGGCACCATGGACACCGCCACCGCGCTGCCGTGGCTCGTGAAGCTGACCTACACGCTGGACGGGGCCGAGATCGCCCCGGAAGAGCTGGGCGGCAAAAGCGGTGCGCTGACCATCCGCCTGCAGGTGAGCCGCAACCCGGATTGCACCGGAGATTTCTTTGACCAGTATGCCCTGCAGGTGACCATGACGCTGGACACCGACCGGGCACAGAACATCGTGGCTGATGGGGCCACCATGGCCAATGTGGGCAGCAACAAGCAGCTCTCCTACATCCTGCTGCCAGGTTCGGACAGCGACGTGACCGTGACCGCCGACGTGACCGACTTTGCCATGAACGCCATCTCGCTGAACGGCGTGAAGCTCCGGCTGAACCTCGACCTGGACGGGGCCGACCTGACCGGCATGCTGGACCGGCTGCAGAGCGGTTCGGTACAGCTGGACGACGGTGCCAACGCGCTGGCAGACGGCATTGCCCAGGTGCAGGCGGGTCTTGACACCCTGAACGGCAAGTCCGGCGAGCTGACCGGCGGGTCCGCCAAGGTCAAGGCGGCCCTGACCCAGATGCAGACCGCCCTGAACGGCGTGTCGGCCTCCACCGACCAGCTCACCACCCTGCTGGACGCCTCCACCCAGATCCAGAACGGCATTGCCCAGCTGGACGCCGGTGCCGCCCAGCTGGATGAGCAGGTGAGTTACGACGCTTACAAGGCCATCCTGAAGGAAAACGGGCTGGACCTGGACCAGCTGAAGGACGGCAACGCGAAAGCTATGGAGCAGCTGGAACAGCTGGCCAGGGTGATGCCCCAGCTCAAGGACGTCATCCTGCTGCTGAAGGGGTCCAGCGCCAACATCGACGCGATGGAGACCTACCTGAACACGGTGCACGACGGTGTGGCCCAGCTGCACGCGGGCAGCAGCACCCTGAACAGCCAGTACGGGCAGTTCGATGCCGGGGTGCGTCAGCTGGCCAATGCCCTGACCGGGATGCTGGGCAACCTTTCGGTGTTGACCGACGGCGTGAACCAGCTGGCCAGCCGGTACGGCCAGCTGGACAGCGGCCTGAACGCCTACACCGACGGCGTGGCCCAGCTGAAAGCCGGGGTGCAGCAGCTGACGGAAGGTGCCGCCCAGCTGACCGCCGGCACCGGAGAGCTGCGCAGCAATGTTTCCGGGATCGACATGAGCGACCAGCTGGACAGCCTGCTGGTCGGTCTGAACGGCAGCAGCGAGGTGGAGAGCTTTACCTCTGCCGAGAACACCGATGTTTCCGCCGTGCAGTTTGCCCTGCAGACGGTGGCCATCGAGGCCCCGGCCCCGGCGGCAGAGCCGGAGGCCGCCCCCGTGGCGCTGACTTTCTGGCAGAAACTGCTGAAGCTCTTCGGGCTGTATAAGGGCTGATGGTTTGAAATGCCCTCCGCTTCGCTCTGGGCATATTCAGCGGAAAAATTATTTTTAATTTGTGCTCCGGAAACGACTGCGGTCGTTTCCGGAGCACTTTTTCACGAGAAGGGCCGGGACGGGAAACGACATCTTTTTTAGAACACAGAGTGGGGCGGTTTTCCCGGAGTATCCAACCCTGCTGCTGATTCAGGGATTTGTTGCGGGATAATCCGGAACCAGCAGCAACCGTTTGCCTATACATCCATTTCTCCGCTACGACCCCATCCCGTGAAAACGCAAGACCGGACAGCCCGCAGGCTGTCCGGTCTTGCTCTTATTTAGAATCTTTCCTTATTTCATGCCCAGAGCGAAGCGGAGGGCATTTTCAATGAGACTCAATCAAAATGATACTCCACCAGCTCGCAGTTGCGGATGCCGGCCAGGGCGTATTCTTCGTTGGTCATGTCGTGGAAGTAGGATTCCACCACCCGGGCGATGCCGTTGTGGGCCACCAACAGGTAGGTCTTGTCCGGTTGGTCCCGCAGTTCGTCCAGCAGGTTGTAGATGCGCTGGGCCAGCTGCAGCATGCTCTCGCCGCCGTCATAGCGGTCGGCAAAGCAGGTCTTGGAAATGCGGAACTTCTCGCCGTTGCGGGGTGTGCCCTCGTACTTGCCAAAGCACTGCTCCCGCAGGCGCGGCTCACACCGGGCGGGGATGCCGGTGGCATCGGCGATGGCTTTTGCCGTGTCGGCGGCGCGGGACAGGGGAGAATACAGGATCTCGTCGATGGTATAGCCGCCGGCCTTCACCTTCTGGCCCAGGGCCCGGGCCTGCGCCCGGCCCCGCTCGGTGAGGGGACTGTCGGTCATGCCGCAGATCTTGTTTTCCACGTTCCACACGGTCTCGCCGTGGCGGGTAAAATACAGCTTGTGCATGGCAGCTCCTTACTTGCAGTAGCCCGCTTCGATCTCCTGGATGCGGGCATAGAAAAAGTCGTTGGCGGGGGTGGGCATGCCGTACTTTTTGGCCCGGGCGCGCACTACACCGGCAAATTCCTCCACCTCGGTGGGACGCTTTGCCAGCACGTCCTGCCGCATGCTGGGCATGCCGTCCGGGTTGAAGGTGGGCATGGCAGTGCGCAAAAACTGCTCGTCGTTGTCGCGGGGCAGAGGCACGCCCTCCAGATTGGCCAGCCGGATGACCTCCTGCATGGCCTCGTGCATCTTGGCCTGTGCCTCAGCCGACCGGCACAGCCCGCCGTAGGTCAGGTCAAAGGCGGCGGCTGCCTGATTCAGACCGTCGTTCACCATCAGCTTGTTCCACTGCTTGTACAGGATGTCGCTGCAGGGTTCGTTGGCGATGCCGCAGGCGTCCAGATAGTCGGCCACGGCCTGCACACGGCCGGTCATAGCACCGTCCCGCTCGCCGAACTGGATCTTGCCTGCCTGGTTGAACACCAGTGTGCGGCCGCTGCGGGTGGCATCCATACCGATGGCCACGCTCCACAGGGTGCGGCCAGGGTAGGCGGTTTCGATGTGCTCCTCGCTGGTGATGCCGTTGAGCACGCTGAGGATGACGGTGTCCGGGCCCACAAAGTTCTTCATGTCGGCAATGGCCTGGTCCAGCACGGTGGCCTTCACCGCCACCAGCAGCAGGTCCACCGGCTTGCCCTGGGCCGGGGTGACGTAAGAAAACCGGCATTCCTCGCCGTTGCACACCACCGGCTGGGCGGCGTAGCGGGCAATGCGGGCTTCGTCGGCAATCACCTGCACGCCGGGCATTTTGCGCCCGAACAGGATGCCAAGGGCCCCTAGACCGATGAGGGCCGAAGTTCTGATCTGATTCATAACAGTTCCTCCGAGATCTTCTGCAGGGTGCCGTCCGGCAGCAGGTGCACCCGGCTGCCCTCGTCGATGCCCAGCCGGGTGAGTTCTTTGTCCGGGTAGGGCAGGGTGCAGCAGGCACCGTCGGTGCCCTCCAGCACCACATCGCACAGCACAGGCTGCCCGGCGGGCAGTTCCTCACAGCCGTACATCTGCTCTTCAATGCGCAGCACACGGTATTCCGGCATGGCACAGCGCTCCTTTGCATTTATGGTAAGTATAATCGTATTATAGCGCAACCGGCTGCCGCCGTGCAAGAGGTTCCTTTGCCGGGTCTTTTCCGCCCCGGCGGCTTGACAGTGCGGTAGGGGAATTGATACAATAAACAGTATCACACAAAACGGGGGAACAGCATGAATATTACGGAACTTCGTTATCTGGTGGCCATCATGAAGTGGGGCTCGGTGAGCGCGGCGGCAAAGCAGATGTACGCCGCCCAGCCCAACGTGAGCAAGGCGCTGAAGAACCTGGAAGAGGAATACGGCATCCGCATGTTTGAACGCTCGTCCACCGGCATGATCCCCACCGAACAGGGACGGCACTTCATCGAGCAGGCCCAGCGGGTGCTGCAGGAGGTGGACCGGCTGGACGCTGACGCCCGCCGTCGGCAGGGCGAGTGCGCAGAGCTGCGGGTGGCCCTGCCCCATGCCACCTATGCGTCCTATGCGGCGGTGGATTTTCTGCAGCAGGCGGCGGGCAGCGAGCAGCTGCGGGTGCACATCCGGGAGGCCGGTTCCATGGAGGGGCTGGACTTTGTGCTGCGCCGGGGCTACCATCTGGCCCTGCTGCGCTACGCCGAGGAGGACGAGGACTACTACAGCCGCTACTGTGCCCGGCGTGGGCTGCACCGGGAGCAGATCATGGAGTTCGAGTACCGGCTGCTGGTGAACCGCGACAGCCCGCTGGCCCGGCACGAGGTGCATGACCTGGCCGAGCTGAACCGCTACACCGAGGTGCTGCACGATGACTTCCAGCTGCCGGGCGAGGAGGGCAGCAGCCTGCGCTGGCAGGTGAACGAGAACCGCCGGGTGCATGTGTACGAGCGGTGCAGCCAGTTTTCCATTCTGCAGAGCCTGCCCACGGCCTACATGTGGGCGTCGCCCATGCCGCAGCGGGCACTGGAACAGTACCATCTGGTGCTGAAAAAATGCCCGGCCCAGAACCAGCGTATGCGGGATGTGCTGGTGTACCCGGACAAGGGCGGGCTGCGGCCGGAGGAGGAAAAGTTCATCGAGCTGCTGCGCCGTCAGGCGGCCCTGACCGTAAAGTAAGGGGCAGACCGGTTAAGAACTGGTAAAAACCAGGACCGCAAAAACCGCCGGGATCGGCAAAGAAATTTGACCCTACAGCCGGAACGATGTGTCGTTCCGGCTGTTTTTGTGTGCAGGTAAGCGCAAAAAAGAAACGGAGCTGCAACTAAAAAACTTTGCTGGTATATCAATTTGGATATGCCGGTATGCCGGAACCGGAGTATCGCTTTTATGAAAAATATGTTAACATGAGCACAGAAAGTTGGCTGTCCTGCATGGAAAAGATGGGATGATTTTCCAGACGGAACAGCAAAACCGAAAAGGAGGTTTCTGGTATGATCAGTTTCTTACTCTGTCTTGCGATCCTGATCGTGGGCTACTTTGTCTACGGTAAGATCGTGGACAACACCTTTGGCCCGGACGACCGCGAAACGCCCGCTGTGCGCATCAACGACGGTGTTGACTATGTCGTGATGCCCCAGTGGAAGCTGTTCCTGGTCCAGCTGCTGAACATTGCAGGTCTGGGCCCCATCTTCGGTGCCATGCAGGGCGCTTTGTGGGGGCCGGTGGTCTTTTTGTGGATCACCTTCGGCACCATCTTTGCAGGCGGTGTGCATGACTACTTCTCCGGCATGATGAGCGAGCGCAACGACGGCGCTTCCATTGCCGAGATCACCGGCAAGTACTTAGGCCCCGTGATGCAGAACGTCATGCGTGTGTTCTCGGTGGTGCTGCTGATCATGGTGGGCACCGTGTTCGCCGTGGGCCCTGCCGGCCTGATCGTGGAGCTGTGCAGCCAGAGCGGCGCTTCCGGCGTGCTCACTTCGCTGCTGTTCTGGCTGATCATCATTCTGGTGTACTACTTCATTGCCACCTTCATCTCCATTGATGCGGTCATCGGCAAGATCTACCCCATCTTCGGCATCTGCCTGATCATCATGGCTGTGGGCGTCATCGTTGGCATCTTCACCAACCCCGCCTACACCATCCCGGAGATCTGGGATCACTTCGGCAGTATGCATCCGTCGGGCACCCCGATCTGGAGCTTCATGTTCATCACCGTTGCCTGCGGTGCCATTTCCGGCTTCCACTCCACCCAGTCGCCCCTGATGGCGCGCTGCATGAAGAGCGAGAAGCAGGGCCATTTCGTGTTCTACGGTGCCATGGTGTGTGAGGGCGTCATCGCTCTGATCTGGGCCGCAGCCGGCTGCAGCCTGTACGAGGTGACCGGCGGCCTGAACACCGGTCTGGCCGAAGCACTGGCCATGGGCCAGTCCAAGGCCATCTACGATGTGTGCTCCAAGACCATGGGCGGTGTGGGCATCGCACTGGCCATGATCGGCGTGGTGGTGTGCCCCATCACCTCCGGCGATACCGCGTTCCGTTCTGCCCGTCTGACCCTGGCCGACTGGTTCAAGATCGACCAGGACAGCTACGCAAACCGCCTGAAGCTGTGCATCCCCGTGCTGGGTGTGGGCGCGTTCCTGGGCATCGGCAACGCACTGGGCTTCATCAACTACACGGTCATCTGGCGCTACTTCAGCTGGACCAACCAGACGCTGGCCATGATCGTGCTGTGGGCCGCCTCCATGTACCTCTTTAAAGAAAAGAAGAACTTCTGGATCACCGCTGTTCCCGCAACCTTTATGAGCGCCGTGTCCAGCACCTACTTCGTGCTGGCACCTGAGTGCCTGGGCGGCCTGCTGAACAGCAAGACCGCTGAGGGTGCCACCATCTACAACACCGCTCTGGCGTACCCCGTAGGCGTCCTCTTTGCCGTGGCCATGCTGGCCATCTTTATCCACGCGACCAAGAAGAGCGCGGCAAAAGCCTGATCTCCCCGGAAGGCAGCCGACACCTTTCCGGTTTCTCCGAAGCCCCTCCACCGGTCCCATCCCGGTGGAGGGGCTTTCTTGTGCAATAAAAGTGCATAAATAGGAAAATTTTGGACGGATTTGAACATTTTGTACAAAAACGACCCTGAAAATTTGGAAGAGGGCAGTTTTGCACGTTCCCGGAAAAGAATTTTTGCGGCTGGATAAGAAATTTTGCCGTTGATTCGTTTAAAAACGGCTGACAATATTCCAACGAAGTATGGACATATATACTTTTTGATATGGGAACCATACCAGAAAAATATTAACACATTTATGAAATAAGTGTTAACATGAAGCCAGAGATTGGTCAGAGCCCCGGTGAGGTCGCAAATACGAACACCGGCGGCTTGAAATCAAAAAGGAGGTTTCTGGTATGATTAGTTTCTTACTCTGTCTGGCGCTCTTGATCATCGGCTACTTTGTCTATGGCAAGATCGTTGACAACACGTTCGGACCGGACGACCGCGAAACTCCTGCTGTGCGCATCAACGACGGCGTTGACTACGTTGTGATGCCCCAGTGGAAGCTGTTCCTCGTCCAGCTGCTGAACATTGCAGGTCTGGGCCCCATCTTTGGTGCACTGCAGGGTGCTCTGTGGGGCCCCGTGGTGTTCCTGTGGATCACCTTCGGCACCATCTTTGCAGGTGGCGTGCATGACTACTTCTCCGGTATGATGAGCGAGCGCAACGAGGGTGCTTCCATCGCTGAGGTCACCGGCAAGTACCTCGGACCTGTCATGCAGAACATCATGCGTGTGTTCTCGGTCGTGCTGCTGATCATGGTTGGTACCGTGTTCGCAGTGGGCCCTGCCGGCCTGATCGTTACCCTGTGCAAGAACGGCGGTATGTCCGGTATGCTGACCACCACCCTGTTCTGGCTGATCATCATCCTGATCTACTACTTCATCGCAACCTTTATCTCCATTGATGCCATCATCGGCAAGATCTACCCCGTGTTCGGCATCTGCCTGATCATCATGGCGGTGGGCGTTATCATTGGTATCTTCACCAACCCCGCTTACACCATCCCCGAACTGTGGTCGAACTTCCACAGCATGCATCCGTCGGGCACCCCGATCTGGAGCTTCATGTTCATCACCGTTGCCTGCGGTGCTATCTCCGGTTTCCACTCCACCCAGTCGCCTCTGATGGCTCGCTGCATGAAGAGTGAGAAGCAGGGCCACTTCGTGTTCTACGGTGCCATGGTCTGCGAGGGCGTCATCGCTCTGATCTGGGCTGCAGCAGGCTGCGCTCTGTACACCATCACCGACGGTAAGATGACCGGTCTGGCCGAGGCTCTGAGCGCCGGTCAGTCTGCCGCCATCTACGACGTCTGCCTCAAGACCATGGGCAATGTGGGCGTGGCTCTGGCAATGATCGGCGTGGTCATCTGCCCCATCACCTCTGGTGATACTGCCTTCCGTTCCGCTCGTCTGACCCTGTCCGACTGGCTGAAGATCGATCAGGACAGCTACGTAAACCGCCTGAAGCTGTGCATCCCCGTGCTGGGCGTTGGTTCTTTCCTGGGCATCGGCAACGCACTGGGCTTCATCAACTACACCGTGATCTGGCGCTACTTCAGCTGGACCAACCAGACTCTGGCTATGATCGTGCTGTGGGCTGCTTCCATGTACCTGTTCAAGGAGAAGAAGAACTACTGGATCACCGCTGTTCCCGCTACCTTTATGAGCGCTGTGTCCTGCACCTACTTCGTGCTGGCTCCCGAGTGCCTGGGCAAGATGATCAACACCTATGCAGACGGCAAGCTGGTGGCTTACAATACCGCCGTTGCTTACCCCATCGGCATCGTCTTTGCCATTGCAATGCTGGCCATCTTCATCTATGCCACCAAGAAGCACACCGCTTCTCAGAAGGCATAAGGCTTTGATCGCACTGCTCAACTGAACCATCTGCGCCCGCCGCTGCCCGACCAAACAGCGGCGGGCGCTGTTGTTTTTTCAGCGCAGAAAGTTTGGGAAAACGCACAAACCTTTTTGGCAAATCTTAGCGGCCAAAGGGGTTGCATTTGCACCGGTAAGGTGCGAAAATAGAAGCAAATCTAAGCAAAGAAGGGAACGACCCATGATTTTCAGACCCGCACAACTGGGCATGGCAAAACTGGACCGACTGGAGCTGGAGCAGGACAAAAAGGCCTGCCGCAAGATCGGCCCCTGTGGTGTCGGCAAAAAGGCCCTGTACCTCAACAGCTTTTACATCGACCGCCGCTATTATCTGCCCTATGGCAGCATCTCCCGCGTGTTCAAGCGGGTGGCCATGAGTTCCGGCGGCTTTACCGGCAAGGGCATGTTTGCCTCCATGGCCTACCTTGTGGTGGAGTACGACGGCGGCAAGCAGAAGCAGTGCAATTTCAAGGATGAACGGGACGTGGACAAGCTGCTGGAGGTGCTGGCCAAAGAGCAGCCGCAGATCCCGCTGCTGAGTGAAGCCGGTGAGCAGGCCCTGCAGAAAAAGGAGGCCGAAAAGGCCGCCCGCAAGCTGCCGGAGCTGACCGACGAGGCAAAGCACAGCGTGACGGTGCTGCGCAAGGCCAAAGAATATCTGGAGGAAAAGCCGGAGCTGGCCGAAGAGCTGAGCGCCGCCGAGCGCCGCAAGCGCGCCCAGCTGCAGAGCAAGCCGGTGTACCGCTATGTGGCGCTGGCCATCTTCGTGTTCGGCATCGTGTCGGCAGCCTACGGCCTGTATGCGGTGACGAACCATGTAGGCAACTACGGCATCTACTTTGCCTTGTTTGGCTTTGCGGCCATCTTCCTGTTCTCCAGCTACAACATGCTGCCCACGGCCCGCAACAACAACAATGCCATCATGAAGCGCGCCGACAAGGCGGAAGCGGCCATGGCGGAGTATGTAAAGCACTACCCCAATGGTGCTTTCCCGGTGCCCAGCTGCTACGCCCATCCCATCGTGCTCAAGCAGATGACCGACGCCATTGAAGAGGGCCGTGCCGTGACTGTGCCCGAAGCACTGGACGCCGTGGAAAAGCGCCTGCAGGCCCTGAATGCGGACGTGCAGGTGGAGCAGGAGGAATACGACGAGGTGGTGGTCATCAAGGCCATGTTCCTGAACCACGATTATCAGTGACTGCGGTTTGTGCAGAATGTGAATAAAATCTGAACTTTTTTGGCGGGTCTGCACATTGACCCCGCAAAAAACCTGTGCTATCATAAGGTCAGCCGAGATGTTACCCGGAAGGGGCATGGTCGGCTGGCTTTTTTAAATTTGAATCAGTTGGAATGTTACTCTTCGAGGCATGACCGGGTGGAGCTGGCACAAGGTGCCGTACCGTTTGCTTTGAGGTTTTTTTTCTTTGTAAGGAACGGAAAGCAAGGGGGCGGAAACCGATGCAGGCATTGCGCAGGATCAACAACAATGTGGTACTCTGCCGGGACAGCAGCGGACGGGAACTGATCGCGATGGGAAAAGGCATCGGTTTCGGCACATTTCCCCGGGAACTGGCGCTCAGCGAGATCGAGCGCACGTTTTATGACACGGATGAGAAGTATCAGCAGCTGGTGGCAGAACTGCCCGAAGATGTGCTGGCTTTTTCTGCCCGCATCGTGGAGATCGCCGGAAATGAACTGCCTTATCCGCTCAGCCCGAATGCCGCATTCACCCTGGCAGACCACATCAGTTTTGCCATTGAACGCGCCCGGAAGAACATCCGGGTTCGAATGCCGCTGACCTATGATGTGGAGCAGCTTTACCCGGCGGAATACCGCATTGCACAACATGCGCTCCGCCGCATCCGCAAGGAATTCTGCGTTTCACTGCCGGAATGCGAGGCGGCGGGCATCGCGATGAGCCTGCTGAACTCCCGCCTCACGCAGGAGCAGTTGCCGGCTGCAGATCCGGACCGGGACGAGGAAATGCTGGAAGATGTGACAGAGATCGTGGAGAATGAACTGCACATTCTGGTGGAACGCTCTGGCTTCAATTATTCCCGCTATGCGACCCATATGCAGTATCTGTTTCAGCGCATCCATTCAGGCAAGGCGATCGCCAGTGATAACCTGCAGTTGTATATCAGCCTGCGGGAGGAGTTCACGGAGATCGCGGCCTGTGTGGAAAAGATCGCGCAGCATATCGAAGAAAAATGGCACAGTACGTTGACGGAAGAGGAAAAGCTGTATCTGATCCTTCATATCAACCGCATCTGCATCAAAGAAGGAATGTAACCTGCATCATGGCAGGGCATGACCTCCATCCAGCGTGGCCTGGCTTTTCCGGGCTGTGCTGCATGAGAGGTCTTTTTTATTGCTTTTTCGGCGGAAGGTGCACCCCGCCGCAAAGATAAATATCCGTTGAACACGCAAGGAAATGTAAAGGAGAAATAAGTATGGCAGCAAACAAGAATGCTCAGATCGCGGAAAGCGTTCTGGCAGCAGTGGGCGGTAAGGAGAACATCGTCTCCGTGACCCATTGCATGACCCGTCTGCGCTTTAACCTAAAGGACATGAGCGTCCCGAAAGACGAGGAAGTGAAAGCCATCAAGGGCACGATGGGTGTTACCCGCAGCGGCGGCCAGTATCAGGTCATTGTTGGCACGAATGTGGACAAGGTGTGCCAGGAGCTGTGCACCATGGCAGGGCTGGAGCAGGCAGCGACGATCAACGAGAATCTGGATGCTGCCAAGGAACCGTTGACTTTGAAGAAGGTCGGCAGTAATATTATGGCGTATCTGTCCGGCAGCCTGACGCCCATCATCCCGGTGGTGCTGGCAGCAGCTATCTTCAAGAGCATCGTGGCAGTATTCGGCCCGGATATGCTGGGCATCCTCTCCACCGACAGCGACCTGTACACCCTGTTCACCTTTGTGGGCGATGCAGGATACTACTTCTTCCCGCTGCTCATCGGCTATACCGCAGCGAAAAAGCTGAATGCAACGCCGGTCATGGGCATCTTCATGGGTGCCATCCTGCTGCACCCCACCTTTGTCAGCATGGCAACGGACGGGACGGCGTTCAGCGTTTATGGCATTCCCTGCACGCCGCAGAACTACAGCAGTACCATCCTGCCCATTCTGCTGACGGTCTGGGTCATGAGCTATGTGGAGCGCTTCTTCAAGAGATACATTCCGGATGCGCTCAAGATCATGCTGGTGCCCACCCTGACCACTGCCGTCATGCTGCCCATTGCCCTGTGCGTCTGCGGCCCTATCGGCGGCTTCCTGGGCAATTATATCTGCGCTGCTGTTGTCTGGATCGGTGACCACTTCGGCTTTGTGGGCGCTGCTGTCATCGGTGCGCTGTGGGAGTTCCTGGTCATGACCGGTATGCACCATGTTCTGATCGCGCAGATGATCCAGCTGTTTGCAGCCAACGGTTTTGACCCGGTCGTTTCTCTGGGTGCTGTTTCTGCAAGCATGGCTGTCACCGGTATGTGCCTGGGCATGGCTTTTGCCCTGCGTGATAAGGAAGAGCGCGCCCTGAGCCTGAGCTACACGGTGGCTGCGATTATCGGCGGTGTCACCGAGCCGGGCCTGTACGGCATCGGCATGAAGTACAAGAAGCCCTTCATCGGCATGGCCATCGGCGGCGCAGTCGGTGGCCTGTATGCCGGCCTTGTGGGTGTCAAAGCCTATGTTTCCGTGCCGGTGGCAAACTTCCTTGCCCTGACCGCTTACACCGGCGGCAGTGCAGCCAACATCATCAACGGTGTGATCTCCGGCATTATCGCCATTGTGGTGGCTGCCATTGCAACCTATCTGCTCTGCCGGGAACCCAAAAAGAACTGATTTTTTACGGGAGGCAATGAACCATGGCAAAACGCATCCTTGTCCGTGCCGATGACATCGGCTACTGCCGCGGCATCAACTACGGCATTGCGGACAGTATCTGGAACGGTATCATCCGCTCGGCAGGTGTCATGCCCAATATGCCGGAAGCACAGCACGGTGTGGATCTGCTGAAAGGTTCCGGGGTCTGTTTTGGTCAGCATACGAACCTCTGCCTGGGCAAACCCTGTGCAGACCCTGCCAGGATCCCCAGCCTGCTGGATGAAAACGGAAACCTGAAAAGCAGCCGCACCTACCGCGAAGCGTGGAAGCGCGGCGAGGAGATCACAAAGCTGGACGAGATGGTGATCGAGATCGAGGCACAGTATCACCGCTATCTGGAGTTGGTAGGGGAGAAACCTCACTATTTTGAGGCCCATGCAGTCATGAACCACAACCTGTCCAAGGGGCTGGCGATCGTGGCGGAAAAATATGATCTGCCGTATCTGCCCACCAGTTTTGAGCCGACCGGCACCCCGTTCTGCGGCCATACGCTCATCACCTGCATGGACAGCATGGCACCCGGCTATGACCCGTTTGCCAGCCTGCAAAAGGCGGCGCTGGCAGAGTATGGCGGCAACGAATGTCCGATGTTCGTATGCCATCCGGGGTACATCGACGATTATCTGATCCACCATTCTTCTCTGGTGGATCCGCGCCCCATGGAAGTGGCAATGGCCACATCCCCGGCCACAAAACAGTGGCTGAAAGACCACGATGTAACAGTCGTGACCTACGACGAACTGTAAAAGGTCCATCCTACAGAAAGAGCTGCTGCACCAGACAGGGTGCAGCAGCTCTTTTGCTGCAACTAACTTCTTGCGCCACAGGTAGCGGCGGCCTATAATAAAAACAGGAATGCAAATTACCCCGGATGGAGGAAACCGCTATGGATATGGTCACCCTTGGCAGCACCGGCATCACGGTGAACAAAAATGGCTTCGGCGCACTGCCGATCCAGCGCATCTCGCAGGAGGATGCGGTCTATCTGGCCCGCAAGGCCTACCGGGCGGGCATCCGCTTTTTTGATACCGCCCGCGCCTACACCGACAGCGAGGTCAAGCTGGGCGAGGCCTTTGACGGCATCCGCACGGAGGTGTACATCGCCACCAAGACGGCGGCGCAGAATGCAGAGGACTTCTGGAAGGACCTGCACACCTCCCTGACCAACCTGCGCACCGATTACATCGACCTGTATCAGTTCCACAACCCGGCCTTCTGCCCGAAGCCCGGTGACGGCAGCGGCCTGTACGAGGCCATGCAGGAGGCCAAAGCCAAGGGCATGATCCGGCACATCGGCATCACGAACCATCGGCTGGCGGTGGCACACGAGGCCATTGACAGCGGCCGGTATGAGACGCTGCAGTTCCCGTTCAGCTACATTTCCGGTGAGCAGGAGCTGGAACTGGTCAACAAGTGCAAGGCCACCAACATGGGCTTTATCGCCATGAAGGGCCTTTCCGGCGGGCTCATCACCAACAGTGCCGCCGCCTACGCCTTTGAGGCCCAGTACGACGGGGTGCTGCCCATCTGGGGCGTGCAGCGGGAAAAGGAGCTGGACGAGTTCCTCTCCTACATCGACAACCCGCCCCGCATGACCGGAGAGATCAAGGCGGTCATCGACCATGACCGCGCTGAGCTGTGCGGCGAGTTCTGCCGGGGCTGCGGTTACTGCATGCCCTGCCCGGCGGGCATCGAGATCAACAACTGTGCCCGCATGAGCCTGCTGCTGCGGCGTTCGCCCTCGGCCGAGCACCTGAGCCCGGCGGGTCAGGCCAAAATGAAAAAGATCGAGGGCTGCCTGCACTGCAACCAGTGCAAGGCAAAATGTCCCTACGGTCTGGATACGCCCGCTCTGCTGGCCCGCAATTACGAGGACTACAAGCGGGTCCTGGCCGGAGAAGTAAAAGTGTAAGGCAAGCAAAAAGCGCCCCGTGTGAAACTTCACACGGGGCGCTCTGCGTTTGATGCGGTCAGGCCGCCTGCGGCTCTTTGAAGAGAGCCATGGACTGCTTGTAGCAGTGCACAAAGTACAGGATCTCGGCAAAGGCGGTCAGGGTCCAGCTGCAGGGGTACAGCAGGTACAGCGCCGGGATGGTGTGGAAGTGGGCAAAGATGGTGTACACCCAGATCACACGGAACACGCAGGAGCCCATCACCACGATGATGGTGGGCACCACGGTCTTGCCCAGCCCGCGGGAGGCGGCAATGGTGCAGTCCATGAAGGCGGAGATGCAGTAGGCAAAGGCCATCACGGCCACGCGCTTCATACCGGCATCGATGACAGCGCTCTCGGTGGTGAACAGCGCCAGGAAGGTGCGGCCGAAGAAGAACAGGGCACTGCCCAGTGCAAGGCCCACGCCGAAGGAGTAGCCCAGGCTGATGAAGTAGCTTTTCTTGACACGGTCGGGCTTGCCGGCACCGTAGTTCTGGCTCATGAAGCTGGCGCAGGCCATGTAGAAGGCGGCCATGCAGTCGTAGATCATGTTGTCGGCGTTGGCGGCAGCGCTGTTGCCCTTGACCATGAGGGAGTCAAAGGAGTTGACGCCGGCCTGGATGAACAGGTTGGCGATGGCAAAAATGGCGTTCTGGAACCCGGCAGGCACCCCCAGGGCCAGGATGCTCTTGGTGGTGGCAGGGTCCAGATGCAGCTGGTGCACATCCAGCGCGTAGCAGTCCTGTGCGCGGGTCAGTGCCCGCAGGATCAGCGCGGCCGAGACGCACTGGGAGATGGCACTGGCCAGCGCCACGCCCACCACGCTCAGGCGGCAGACGATGACAAAGAACAGGTTCAGCACGATGTTCAGCGCGCCCGCAAGGGACAGATAGATCAGGGGCTTTTTGGTGTCGCCGATGGAGCTGAACACCGCATTGCCGAAGTTGTACAGTGCCAGCGCCGGCATGCCCAGAAAATACACCCGCAGGTACAGGATGGCACCGGGCAGCAGGTCGTCCTTGGTGTTGAGCAGCCGCAGCATGAAGGGAGAACCCAGCAGGCCGATGAACAGCAGCGCCACACCGGCGATCAGGCTGACGATGGCGGCCGAGTGCACCGTCTTTTGCACATCGGCGGTGTGCCGGGCCCCGTAAAAGCGGGCCACCAGCACGTTGATGCCGTTGCTCAGGCCGATAAGGAAGCCGGTGAACAGAGTGACCAGAATGCTGGTGGAGCCCACGGCACCCAGCGCCGTGGACCCGGCGAACCGGCCCACGACCGCCACGTCCGACATGTTGAACAGTACCTGCAGCAGGTTGGACAGGGCCAGCGGCAGGCTGACCAGCAAAATCTGCTTGGCCAGAGGGCCTTCCGTCAGGGTTTTGGTGGTTGATTTCATAGTCTCTTTTTCCTTTTCCGCTTCCAGACACCGTGCCCGCGCACACCGGGGCACAAGCTCTATTATAAAGCCCGGCGGCGCTTTTGCAAGATGAAAAATACAGAAAAACAGGGCGAACATTTCTGTTTGCATTTTTTGCGCGGCTGTGCTATACTACTCTATACTGATGAATGTATCAGCCCTCATGCGATCGTAGCTCAGCTGGATAGAGCGTTCGGCTCCGACCCGGAAGGCCAGAGGTTCGAATCCTCCCGGTCGCACCAAGAAAAGCCCAGGCACATTGTGCCTGGGCTTTTCTTTTTTGTGCGATCCGGGAGGATTCGAACAGCACGGCCCTGCGCAGCGGGGTGAGCAATCAGCCCAGTGGACTGTTGCTCAGTGCGCGGTTCCCAACCGGTAGGAATGTCTACTAACAGGCTGCGCTCTGCCCGGAAAACCGTAAGAAGCTACTGCGGGTGCGACCGGGAGGATTCGAACAGCAACGACGACGACCGCTGCCTGCGAGCAAAGACTTCCCCCGGTCGGGGGAAGATGTCGCATAGCGACAAAAAGGGGAGTACAGGGAGGAGTTGTTGGGGCAGCATTCTGATTTTTCAAAGCCCTGCCAAGGGGCTGCGGAAAAATCAGCAAATGCAACTCGTAAGGCCCCACCCAAAGGGTGGGGTGAGCAATCCATTTTATCCTTTGCGGTTTTTCTGCCAGATGCGGTACAGGCCATCCGTGATCAGAGTCTCGCGGTAGCGGATGGGGGTGCGGCAGGCATCCCGGATGGCACGGGGCAGGTTGCCGGTGGCGTAAAAGGCAGTCTGCGGGCTAAGCTCGGCGCAGAACCGCGCGGCCAGACCGTCCAGCTGGCTGGCGGTGCCCAGCACAAAGCCGTTCTGCAGGCAGGCAGAGGTGCTTTTGCCCAGGATGGAGGCCGGAGTGCCGGCAGCCAGGTCGATCTGGGGCAGCTGGGCGGTGTTCTTCACCAGCGTCTCCAAAGAAAGCTGCGGCCCGGGCAGGATCACGCCGCCCACCAGCTCCTGCTTCTCGTTGACCGCCATCATGGAGATGGCTGTGTCGGCTGAAATGACCACCAGCGGCCCGGCACTCTCTGCCAGAGCGGCAACGGCACCGCACAACAGTTCGGCACCCAGTTGGGCAGGATTGTCCAGCCGCAGCTTGATGCCGCTCTTCAGCCCCGGCCCCACGGTCAGGATGCGCGCACTGCACAGGATGCGCAAGGCCGCCAGCACCCGGCCGCTCAGCGCCGGCACCACACTGCCTAGAATGCCGCCCTCGATCTGATCCGGGGATGCGCCGTGCAGCGAAAGCAGATTGACCAGCCGGATGGCGTATTCGTCGATGGTGGCGGCCGGGTCAGAATGCAGCCGACCGCAGAACCGGAGTGTGTCGTGGTCGTAGCCGCCCACAGTGATATGGGTGTTGCCGATGTTGACGGTGAGGATCATGAAGAGGGGCCTCCTTTGCAGCGCAATATAATGTATATATAATAATAGCGCAGCCGGAAGCAAACTGCAAGGTCTGCCCCAGGGGGGCCGGAGCTGACGAAGGCAGCTCCGGCGTTTGCGCCTGCCGGTTTCCGGGTGCGGAATGGAAGAAAAAACAGCCTGACAGACTCCGGAGAAAAAAGAATTTGAAAAAACAGGAAAAAACTTGTCAAAAAGTGTTGACAGAAGGCGGGAGGTGTGGTATTATACTTGAGCGCCAAGCGCTGAGACAAAAGAATGACTTCTGAAGCCTCAGCACGAAGCCTTTGAAAAGAACCAATAGACGTT
>ENA-USUG01001664-USUG01001664.1-human-gut-metagenome-genome-assembly--contig:-NODE-1664-length-36632-cov-7.346382_pt1 | contig 36632 bp, 36 predicted proteins | sample MGYA00250059_ERZ773394 | MGnify/ENA primary metagenome ERZ773394 (study PRJEB29103, sample SAMN06111957) | human gut metagenome | biome: human gut; feature: ankylosing spondylitis patient; material... | reverse complement strand
GCTCACCGTGTTCCCACGGCGCAGGACGCGCCGCTGCGTGAGCTGGTGCAGAGCTTACCGACATACGAACTTGACGGGTGCATCGTCTGGGAGTTCGATCACAGCGCCTACCGGCCAGACCCCGGCCGGGCCCTGCGCGCCGGACTTTCCGTCATGCAGACGTGGTAAATCATACACAGTGAGGAGGTACACAATGGTGGATGTAAAAGCATTGGAAATGAAAGGGATTTCCAAGAGCTTCGGCGGCGTTCACGCGCTTACCAATGTCCATTACAACGCCTATCGCGGCAAGGTCAACGTCCTGATGGGCGAAAACGGTGCCGGAAAATCGACGCTGATGCGCGTACTGGCCGGCGTTATTTCCAGCGACGCAGGCGAAATCCTGATTGACGGCCAGCCTGTGCAGATTGGAAAGCCGCAGGACGCGAAGGCTGCCGGTGTGGCAATGGTCTATCAGGAGCTGAACCTGGTGGCGCAGATGACAGTAGAGGCCAATATGAACCTGGGCGACGAATGGGTCCGCTCGGCCGGCTTCGTCCGGATCAGGGACTCTGTCAAACGGGCACAGGCACTTCTCGACGAGTATAACCTGGATATCGACGCGACAGCCGAGGTCAGCACGCTCAGCATCGCCGAGCAGCAGATGCTGGAAATTGCAAAGGCGCTGGCCTCCGACGCCAGAATCATCGTCATGGACGAGCCCACCTCCTCTCTGACGACGCGCGAGGTCAAGAGCCTCTTCCAGATTATCCACCGCCTGACCTCCGAAAACCGCACGGTCATCTATATCTCGCACCGCATGGAGGAGGTCTTCGAGCTCGGCGACTATGTCAGCGTCATGCGAGATGGCCAGTCCGTCGGCGAGTGGCCGATTGCGGAGGTCACGCAGAGCAGCCTCATTTCCAGCATGGTTGGCCGCGATATCTCCAATATGTTCCCCAAGGAACACGTTCCAATCGGTGAGACGGTTCTGGAGGTCAAGGGGCTCACGCACACAGGCATTTTCGAGGACGTCAGTTTCCATGTCCGCCGCGGCGAAATTCTGGGTTTTTCCGGTCTGGTCGGTGCTGGGCGCACCGAGGTTATGATGACGCTCTTTGGTGCAATGCACAGAGATGCGGGTGAGGTCATCCTTAACGGAAAGCCGCTCCATGTCACTTCTCCACATGTCGCAATCTCGAATAAAATTGTTTATATCCCGGAAGATCGAAAAAAGCTTGGTCTGGATCTACGCGCAAAAATTTCGGACAATATCGCCCTTGGCGCGCTGGATATGTTGTGCAACAAATTTGGCTTTGTCAATCAAAAAGCAGAGCAGCAGCTGTGTCAGAAGCAAAAGCAGAAATTTCGCATCAAGACAAACGACATGAGTCTTCCTGCCAACAGCTTGTCTGGCGGCAATCAGCAAAAAGTTGTTTTGGCAAAGTGGCTCGCGCGCGATGTGGACGTGCTGATTCTCGATGAACCGACGCGCGGCATTGACGTCGGCTCCAAGGAGGAAATTTACCATCTCATTACCGAGCTTGCGCGCCAGGGAAAGGCCATCATCATGATTTCCTCGGAGCTGCCCGAAGTTCTCGGCATGTCCGACCGGATCATGGTCATGTATGAGGGACGCGTGATGGGTGAACTTTCGGCCGATGAGGCCACGCAGGAACGCGTTTTGGCTTATTCGTTTGGCCATGCAGATACGAAGCAGGAGGAAGGAACCATATGAAACAGACTCACGAGAAAAGAACATTGGTAGATCGTGTGATCAAATGGCCACAGGCAGGTATCGTTCTGGCGCTGATCATTCTTTACCTGATTCTGGCCTTTGCACCGACACCGGCAAAGAACACATTTTTCCTCTCTGGCAATATCATCAACGTCGTCCGCCAGTCGGCCATCATGATTGTCATCGGCATTCCCATTACCTTTACGCTGGCCGCCGGTCTTCTGGATCTTTCCATCGGCTCGCTCGCATGTCTGGGCGCGGTTGTCACGTGCGCCTTCATTACCGGCCATTCCAGCTCACAGATGGAAATCTGCCCGCAGGTGCCGCTGGGCGTTGCCATTCTGATCGGCATGGCTGTCTCGGCATTTTTTGGCTGGCTGAACGGCTGGATCATCACCGCGCTGAACCTGCCGCCTTTTATCGTCACGCTCGGCGTACAGGAAATTGCAAAGGGCGCCGTCCTTTCTTTCACGCGCGGCTTCCCGGTCTCCAACCTTCCAACCTATGTGGTCGACGTTCTGGGCCGCGGCACACTGTTTTCAGTTCCCTATACCGTCTATCTGATGGCTGTTCTGCTGGCCGTCTTCTGGATTATCCTGAGCAAAACGCGCTTTGGCCGTCATGTCTACGCCATCGGCGGCAACGTTGAATGCGCGCGTCTGTCCGGCATCAATGTCAAGCGGATGAAAATGATCATCTACGTCCTGAACGGCTGCATGGCCTGCGTGGCAGGTCTCATGGTCTCCTTCCGCCTGGGCTCGGCGCAGACCGATATCGGCGCAACCTACGGCATGGACGCGATCACAGCCTGCTGCCTCGGCGGCACAGCCATGGGCGGCGGCAAGGGCTATATGTTCGGCACCATCCTTGGCGTCATCTTCCTGTCCTCGCTTTCTACCGGTTTCAACCTCATGAATGTCAACGCCTATTATCAGCAGATCATCAAGGGCGTGGTGCTGCTGGTCGCAATTGCCTTCAACGCCCGCAGCGGAAACACCTTCAAGCGCAAAGAGAAAGCCAAATAATCTACAAAAAAGGGGTAACACACAATGAAAAAGTTCTTAGCGCTCTTCCTCGCAGCTTTGATGCTTCTGAGTCTCGTTGCCTGCGCCTCTGACGGACAAACCGAACAGGCTCCCGCAACGGACACCGCAAAAGAAACGCAGTCTACGCAGCAGACAGTACCGTCTACTGAAGAAGCACCCGCGGAAGCGGAACAGACCGGCAGCGTTCTGGCCGATATCAACGGCGACGGTAAGATTACCATTGCCTGCGTCCACCGCAACCTGCTCGGCGCCACCGGTGTCAACTTGCGCGCAGCCTACTACTACACCGCCGCGCAGATGGACAACGTCGAGCTTCTCTTCTTCGACGGCAACCAGGACGTTACCGCACAGTGCAACTACATTGAAGACTGCATGGCCTCCAAGGCCTGCGACGCGTTCATCGTCTGGACCTGCGACCCCGACGGCATTGTCGGCACCGTGCAGATCGCGCATGACGCGGGTTACCCGATCATTGTCGTTGACATCTCTCTCAACTGCGACCAGGAAGCCTTCGTTGCCGCCGGCAACTATGATATGGGCGTCCTGACCGGCCAGTCCGCAGTCGAGTGTCTGACTGAAATGAACGGCGAGGCCAAGGGCCGCGTGTACATCATCACTGCCTCCAACCAGTCCACCGCCCGCGACCGCGTGGCAGGCTTTGAATCCGTCATCAGCGAGTACCCTGGCATTGAGGTCATCGGCACCTATGATATGCCGACCTCCAGCGTCGACGACGGCGTGGCTCTGGCAGACGATCTGATCCAGCAGTATCCGGAAGGCACCGTCGATATGTTCTTCTGCATGAACATGTCCCCGATGCTCGGCCTGCTTTCCGCCGCGGCAACCGCAGGCAGAACCGATTTCTATCTGGTCGGCGGCTTCGACCACGATGATACTTTCATTAAAGAGCTCCAGAAGGGCAAGGGCAATACGGTCCTGTATTCCTTCGCCGCGCAGGACTGCTTCGAGACCGGCAGCAAGGCCTTTGAGCTGGCCGTGGAAGCAGCAAAGGGCAATCTTCCGGCAGAAAAGAACGTCCTTGTTCCCGGCGAGCTGGTCACAGTGGAAACGCTCGACGACTATCTGGAAACCTACAACTTCTATCAGGAGCAGATTCTGGCCTATCAATAATCGTCAGATTTCCAACCATATAACCTGAGCGCTGTCACAGCGGCCGTCCGCCCGTGGGAATGGGTTCGGCTTTCTCTGACTGCGGGCGGCAGCCGCTGTGCGCAGGGCCCAGGCTTGCGAAAGAAAAGAGATGAAAACATGAAATTTGCAGCAGTCGGCTTTACCTGCATTGACGTATACAAAAATCTGAATATCCGGTATCCGACCGGAAACGGCATCGATCTGATGTTCAATCTCATGGAGCAGCTCCCGGGGCTCGTTCCATCCGTCGTAACCGCCGTTGGCGACGACGAAAATGGTGCGCTGATGCTGAGTGCCTGCGCCAAGCGCAAAGTGGACACCAGTCATATCCGTGTGGTCCCCGGCGGCCAGACGGCAGTTATCGAAATGCTTCTCAACGGGCGCGACCGCGTCCACCACCGGGCGGACAAGGGCGTCATGATTCCCTATCAGCCAACCGGCGAGGACATGGACTTCATCCGCAGCCAGGACTGCATCCACACCGACCTCTCCTGGCAGGTGACGGGGTTGCTTTCCGATATGCGCCGCAACGGCACCAAAATTTATTTCGATTTTTCCAAGCGCTATCAGCATCCGGATGTGCCGGAAATCCTGAAAAATATCAACTACGGTATTTTTTCCTTTGAAGAAGAAAACGAAGAGGTTCGGGAGCTGCTGAAAATGGGCTGCGGGCTCGGCGCAGAAATCCTGCTCGCCACCTTCGGGGAGAAAGGCTCTCTTGCCTATGACGGCAGTCAGTTCTATCGCCAGCCCTGTATCCCGGCTGCAAAGCTCGTCAACACCGTCGGCGCGGGAGACTCCTATGGCTCCGGCTTTCTCGCGGGTATTTTCCGCGGCGAGGATATCCCGTCCGCCATGCGGCGCGGCGCAGCCAAGAGCGCAGAAATTGTCGGCATTTTTGAACCCTATCACATATAACAATACATAATCTCTTATCGCATTCCAGCAGTCGCATACCGCTGGGGAAAGGAGCTATTGATGATTATTGACGCCCACGTACACCCGGTACTGTTCGGCCCGATCTGCAAGGACCCCGAACGCGTCCAGTTCCGCAAGCAGCAGTTCGGCCTGTACAAGTCGTCTCCCATTCCAATGGAGCAGGTCATGGCCGTCATGGACCACGCCGGTGTGGATCTGGCGATCCTGTTTGCCGAGGACTACAGCGCTGTCATGGGCCAGAGCATCGTCAGCAATGAGGAAATCCGCCTGCTCATGGACGCGCAACCGGGCCGGTTCGCCGGCTTTGCAAGCGTTGATCCGCGCAACGAAGATGCTCCGGAAGAGCTTGCGCGTGCGTTTACGGAATTAAAGCTCGACGGTCTGAAGCTGAATCTCTCGCATTTGCAGATGTACCCGGACGATGCGCGTCTTCAGCCTCTGTATGAGCTGTGCCTTGCCCACAATAAGCCCATCACCTTCCACTGCGGCTTTAGCTGGGAGCCGGACTCGCCTTCGAAATACGCGCGGCCTATTTTATATGAAGATGTCGCCGTCCGCTATCCGGAGCTCCGCTTCTGCCTGGCGCATCTGGGCTGGCCGTGGGTAGACGAGCTGTGTATGCTGCTTTTAAAATACCCGAACGTCTACACCGACACCGCAACGGTCTTCATGGACAGCCCGAAAAACTGGTTTGAGCAGATTTTCCTCAAAAATATGGCCCCCGGCTGGCTGCAAAACAACCTGATGGACAAGGTCATGTTCGGCTCGAACCTGCCACGCTTCCGCCAGGTCCGGACAAAATATGGTCTGGAGCAGCTGCATCTGCGGCCCGACGTACTGGAAAAGATACTGGGCGGCAACGCCAAAGTCTTCCTTGGGATGGAGGTTCGAGACTATGCTTATTAAATCGTATACGCATCAGATTGCCAGCCGCAAGGAATTTGAAATGACCAAAATTACGCAGCAGGTCCGCCAAGACGTTGCAGACAGCGGCGTAACAAACGGGCTGGTATTTGTCATCACCATGCACACAACCACCGGCATTATGATCAACGAAAGCCTCCCGTGCGTCGAACGTGACATTGAAACCGCGCTCGAGCGTCTGGTACCGAACGACGGGGATTACGCGCACACGCATATGCTCCCGAGCTATGGCACATGCAGCGGCAACGCGCCGGGTCATCTCAAGTCCATGCTGAGCGGAAACCACTGCGTCCTTCCCATTGCCGACGGCAAAATGGCCGGCGGCAGCGCGCAGGACATCTATTTCGTTGAATTTGACGGCCTGAAAATTCGCAAATACACCGTCCAGATCATGGGCGAATAAACGAGGAGGAAGAAAACGTCATGAAATATATGATCGGCGTGGACGTCGGCGGTACGTTTACCGACTTTTCTGTCTTCGAGCAGGAATCCGGCAGACTGTTCCACTTCAAACACAGCTCCACGAACTATGACTCATCTGTTGCCATTGTAAATGGTATTCTGGAAGTTCTGAACATGGAGCATGCAACCGCGCAGCAGGTGGTCTATCTGGCGCACGGAACCACGGTCTCCACCAACGCCCTGATTGAGAAAAAGGGTGCAAAGGTCGGCGTCATTACCACCGAAGGCTTCAACGACATTATGGAGATCGGTATCCAGAAGCGTCCGTTTATGTATGATACGCTCGGCCAGAAGCCGGAGCCCCTGATCATGAGTGGCATGAACCGCGGCGTTCCGGAGCGCATCGCGCACGACGGCAGCGTCGTCACGCCGCTGGACGAGGAGGCCGTACGAAAGCTTGTAGCCTACTTCAAGGCTAACGGCGTCAACTCCATCGCCGTCTCCACGCTCTTCTCGTTTATCAACCCCGCGCACGAAAAGCGCATCAAGGAAATCATCGCTGCGGAATATCCCGGCGTCTACACAACGATTTCCAGTGAGCTCGTCCCCGAGTTCCGCGAGTATTCGCGCATGAGCACCACCGTCCTCAACGCCTATCTCGGCCCGGTCATGAAGGACTACGTCAACAACTTCCAGAATTCCGTCAAGAACATCGGCATTCAGGTGGAGCCCTACGTCACGCAGTCAAACGGTTCGATCATCTCCATCAAGGAAACCATCGAGTGCCCGATCAAAACGGCGGTCTCCGGCCCTTCCGCGGGCGTCATTGCCGCGGCAAATATCGGCCGGCAGTGCGGCGCAGATAAGATCATCACCTTCGACATGGGCGGCACCTCCGCCGATATCAGCCTGATTGAAAACTACGAACCCCAGGTCTCCAACGAGCGCCTGGTTGAGGGCTACCCTGCCAGAATCCCGATGATCAACATCATTACCATCGGCGCAGGCGGCGGCTCCATTGCGAAAATCGACGCCGGCGGCATGATGAAGGTCGGCCCGGAATCCGCCGGCGCAACGCCGGGCCCTGCCTGCTACGGCCGCGGCGGCGAGCTTCCGACCGTCACCGATGCAAACATTTATCTCGGCAAGCTCAACCAGCAGAAAATTCTCGGCGGCCGGATGGATGTCTATCTGGACAAGGCCGAAACCGCCATTCAGACGCATTTGTGCGCTAAAACGCATCTGAGCATGGACGAAGCTGCAAATGGCATCATTTCCGTCGTGAACTCCAATATGATGCGCGCCATCCGCGTTGTTTCCGTGGAAAAGGGCTATGACGTGCGCGAGTTCAGCCTCATGGCCTTCGGCGGCGCAGGTCCTCTTCACGCCTGCGAGGTCTCGCAGGAGCTCGGCATCCGCAGCGTTCTCATTCCGCCAAGCCCCGGCACGCTGTGTAGCCTTGGCCTTTTGATGGCAGACACCAAATTTGACTTCTGCCGGACGAAAATCATGAACGCGACGGCTGAGAGTATCCCGGAAGCCAACGAAATTTTCCGCCAGCTGGTCGCTGAGGGCGACGCAATGCTCACAAAAGAGGGCATCGGTCAGGATAACCGCGCGTTCACCTGGGCGCTTGATATGCGCTACGACCGGCAGAACTACGAAATTACCATCCCCTTGCAGGATACCATTCTCAACGAGCAGACCCTCCAGGCGGCTATCGAGGACTTCCACGTTGCGCACAAGCGGGCCTATGGCTACTGCAATCCGGACGGAAAGATCAAATTTGTCAACTTCCGCGTCTCGGCCATTGGCGTCATTGAAAAGCCACAGCTCAAGGAATATCCGGTCGATCCGAACGCCAAAACACCGGAGCCTTTTGCCTTCCGCGACGTGCTCTTCCAGGGGCAGACCGAACGGATCCGCACGGGCATCTATCACCGCAATGACTTCCTGCCCGGTACAAAGCTGGACGGCCCGGCCATTCTGGAGCAGATGGACACAACCATCGTTATTCCGCCGGACTGGAGCATCGAAACCGACGGCTTTATGAACCTAAGAGCGACCTATCACGAGGGAGGTATCAAATCATGAACAGAAAAGCGGATCCGGTTACCATTGAAGTGGTTCGCAACCTTCTGATGTCGATTGCAGAGGAAACGAACACCGTTATTATCAAGAGCGCATACTCCACCAATATCAAGGAGCGGCGCGACAATACAACCGCCATCATGGACCCCGCGGGAAACGTCGTTGTCCAGGTGGAGTCCAGCATCCCCATGCTTCTGGCCGCGCTTTTGTTCGCTGCCCGCGGCGTGGTCGCGGAATATAAGCCCGAGGATATCCACCCCGGCGATATGTTCATCGTCAACGACCCGTATCACGGCGGCGGCAACCACCTGCCGGATATCACGGTTGTCGGTCCGGTTTTTGTCGGCCAGAAGCTCATCGGCTGGGTCGGCAACACCGCGCACCATTCCGATATCGGCGGCAAGGTCCCCGGCTCCACCTCCGGCGACGCGGACAGCCTGTTCCAGGAGGGTATCCGCATTCCGATCGTCAAGATCTGCAAGGAAGGAAAATTCAACGACGACGTTTTGAAGCTCCTGCTTGGCAACACCCGCACGCCCGACGAGCGGCGCGGCGATCTGACCGCGCAGGTCTCCGCCAATATCATCGGCGCGCAAAAGCTTCAGGCCGCCTATGAAAAGTATCAGGACACGCTGCTCGACTGTATGGCCGAAATGCTCGACTACACCGACCGGCTGATGCGCGACGCAATCAGCAAAATCCCGGATGGAGAATACAAATATGTCGACTATGTCGACGGCTGCGGCACGCTCTACCCCGACCCCATCAACATCAATGTCCGCGTGACCGTCAGCGGCGAGAAAATGACCATCGACTTTACTGGCACGCACCCGCAGGTAAACGCGCCGATCAACATTCCCTACCCTGCCATGCTCGCTTCGGTGCTGTTCTGCATGAAGGCGCTAATCGATCCGGATCTTCCCACCAACTGGGGCATTCTGCGCCCGATCGAAATCGTCGCGCCCAAGGGCATCATCGTCAATCCGAACGAGCCCTGCGCGGTCGGTTTGACCATCGACGCCAACCAGCGCGTACCGGATGCTATCTTCGGCGCGCTGAACCCCGTGCTTCCAAAGCGCGCGCTGGCCGCGTCCAACGGTGCCTGCACAACCTGCGTCTTCTTTGGCCAGACAACCTCCAACGGCGCGGACCAGTATTTTATCTGCCATGAATCGATTGCCGGCGGCGCGGGCGCGAGCCACTATAACGACGGTCTGAGCGGCGTGCAGGTCTATCTGACCAACACCTCCAATATGCCCATCGAAGCGACCGAAGGCGAATTCCCGGCCATCATGCTCAAAAAATACGTGCTGCGCAAGGACTCCGGCGGCGCAGGCGAGTTCCGCGGCGGTCTTGGCATCTGGCGCGAATACACGGTTCTGAACGACAACGTCGCCGTCAACTGCTTCGGAGACCGGCAGCGCTTCGCCCCGTGGGGCATGGAGGGCGGTCTCGACGGCGAGCCCGGCGCATTCTACCATATTTCGGCTGAAACAGGCGCCGTCACCAAGCTCTCGGCCAAAACGACCGGCTTCCCCCTGAAAAAGGGCGATATCATCCGCGTCTTTACCCCCGGCGCAGGCGGCGTCGGCGACCCGAAAAAGCGGCCGGTAGAAAAGGTCTTGCAGGATGTCCGCGAAAACAAAGTATCCAGGGAAGCAGCCGAAACACTTTACGGCGTTTGCATTACAGAAAAGGAAAACGGCCAGCTCGACGCCGTCCGTATCTAAGGGAGGACTCAATCATGGAAATCAAAAAACTCATTGCCGAGCTCAAGCAGAAATTTGATGAAGCCGGCGGCCTGAAGCACGTGTATTTCGTCGCCTGCGGCGGTTCGAAGGCCGCCATCTTCCCGGGCCTGTATCTTTTGCAGAGCGAGGCAAAAACGTTCAGCGCCTCCACCTATAACAGCAACGAATTTGTCCACGCCATGCCCAAGCAGCTCGGAAAGCAGACGCTTGCCATTATCTGCTCACTCAAGGCGACGGCGGAAACCGTCAAAGCCGTCGAGGCAGCAAACGCCGCCGGAGCAATCACCATCGCCATGACCGGCAACGAGCACACGGGTATGGCAAAGGTCGGCCAGTATGTCGTCACCTACTCCAATGGCGACGATCAGATCTACAGCCAGAGCAACCAGGCAACGGTCCTACGGATTGGCTTTGAGCTTCTGCACCAGTTTGAGGGCTATGAGAACTACGAAAAGGCCATGCAGGCTTACAGCGTCATCGATGAAATCGTCGCCGAAGCCAAAAAGGAGCATCTGCCCCTTGCCACAGCCTGGGCCGAAAAGCAGAAAAACGAGCCGCTGTTCTACGTGCTCGCCTCCGGCTCCAACTACGGCGTCGCCTACTCCATGGTCTGCTGCCATTTTATGGAGATGCAGTGGAAGCACGCTGTATGCATGCACGACGGCGAATATTTCCACGGCCCGTTTGAGACGACCGACAAATCGCTTCCCATGGTTCTTCTGATGGACGAGGGCCGTACCCGCGCACTCGACGAGCGCTGCCTGACGTTCCTGAAGACCTACGCCGAAAACTACATTGTCATTGACTTCCAGGCTATCAACAAGGGTCGGATCGACCATGCTGTCGCCGAATTTTTCAGCCCCGTCGTCATGGTGCCCGTCGAGCGCTTCTACGTCTCTCAAATGGCAATCGCCACGGGCCACTCGATGGACTACCGCCGCTACATGTGGAAGGTCAGCTACTGACAAAAGGAGTCCGCCATGCTGGATGCGAACGCCGCCGTACCGCTTTACGCGCAACTTGAGCAGAAAATTGAATTGCAGATTGCAAACCGCGCCCTGCACCCCGGCGACCGCCTGCCCACAGAGGCCCAGCTGGCGAGAGAAAACGGCGTAAGCGTCATCACCGTCCGCAAGGCCATCGACGGTCTGGTCCGCAAGGGACTTCTGGAGTGCAAGCAGGGAAAGGGGACCTTTGTCTCCCACCATAAGCTCCAGCGGAACATGAAAAAGCTCCAGAGCTTCAGCGACATGTGCCGCCAGATGGGCATGAAGCCCGGCGCAAGGATGGTAGAAAACCATCTGGTTCCGGCGAGCGCGCCGATTGCGCGCAGACTTGGCGTGGACGCAGGAAGCAGCGTGATTTATATCTCCCGTCTGCGCCTTGCCGACGGCGTTCCGGTTCAGATTGAAAAGAGCTACTTCCCGCTTTCATACGCCTTTTTGCTGGAGGCAAAGTTTGACGACAATTCCCTGTTTGATTATCTGCGCAAATCGCGCGGCGTGTGGGTCGCAAGCTCCGAAAAAAGTATCGAGGTCTGCCGCGTCACCAAGGAAGAGGCCGCCCTTCTGAACATTCAAAAAGGCGACCTTCAGCTCTGCGTCAAAAGCACCGCCTTCGATGCAAACGAGCAGGTGCTCTACGCCGGTGTGCAGATCATCAACGGAGACCTTTTTTCCTTGTATGTCTATGAAAGCGAGCAGTAGCTAGCTCCCAAACGTATAAAAATCTCGGGCACCAGACGGTGTCCGAGATTTTTTCAGGTCTCACCGAAGACGGCGGATTTTTTCCAGCGGCCGCTCCGATAGTAGAAGAAAAAAATGACGCTGCATACCACCCAGCCCGCGGGATAGCCCATCACGACCGGGATAATTGTCCCCCAGAGCTTATAGACGATCATCAGGTAAACCTGCCGGAAGACGACAAACGAGCCCAGCGTAATATACATGCAGTTGCGCGAATCGCCCGCGCCGCGCAGCGCGCCGGAAATTACCTGATTGACCGTGATCAGCAGGTAGAACGGCGAACTCAGCCGGATAAACAGCGTTCCATACGCGCACACGTCCGGCTCCTGGTTAAACAGCCGGATCAGCTGCGGGGCAAAAATCATCAGCGGCACCAAAATAATAGCCGTTGCCGCTTCGCTCAGCCAGAGCGCCGTGCGCGTTCCCTGCCTGGCCCGCACTGGATCACCTGCTCCAAGATTCTGTCCGACAAACGTCGTTGCCGCCATGGAAATCGACGTGATCGGCAGCAGCGCAAACGCGTCAATTTTATTGTAGGAGGTCCAGCCTGCCATGCAGTCAGAGCCAAAACGGTTGATATACGACTGGACAAACACGTTGGAAAACGAGGTCACAGCCAATTGCAGCGCCGCGGGCAGACCCAGCGCGCAGATTTTCCCGAGCATCTCTTTGTCTACCCGAAGCTCCCGGAGTGTCACGTGGTATTCCCCCGCCGTCCGTGTCAGAACCATGAGCGTCAGCACCGCCGAAGCCAGCTGTGCAATCACCGTTGCAATCGCAACACCGGCAATTCCCATCCGGAACACCGCAACAAACACGATATCGAGCACCGTGTTGACAACCGCAGACACCACCAGAAAGTAAAGCGGCCTTTTCGTATCACCCACCGCGCGTAAAATACCGGAGCCGCTGTTATAAAGCAGCAGGCCGCTCAGACCCGCAAAGTAAATGCGCAGATATTCCTCCGCCTGCACAATCACATCGTCCGGCGTCTGCATCGCACGCAGCATCAAAGGCGTCATCCAGACGCCGACCACACTCAGCGCCACGCTCAGAATGATCGTCAGCGCAATGGTCGTCTGCACCGCCTTGTGGACATTTTCCCGCTCGTGCGCGCCAAAATAGCGCGAGATCAGAACGCCCGCGCCGGTTGCAAAGCCCGTGAAAAAACCAATGAGCATGTTGATGATCGGCGCGACGCTTCCAACTGCGGCCAGTGCCTGCTTGCCGACAAAATTTCCGACAACCACGCTGTCGACGGTGTTATATAGCTGCTGAAAAATATTTCCGATCAGAAGCGGCACGGAAAAGGCAATCAGATGGCGCATGATGCTGCCGGTGGTCATGTCCGTGTCCGCTCTGCGAATCGCTCCAGGCAAGTCACATTCCTCCAGACTCATTTTATTTTATCATATTCAGTCATAAAAATGAAGCTGTTTTCAAATACACTGCCCACAAAAAACGTCGTTTTTCCTTTTTTTTCTCGTTTGTCATACAAATTGGTTATATTCTAATTCTGCCCTGTTATATGAAAGCGCCCCATGCGATTCATCGCATGGGGCGCCTGGTCAATTTTTAAAATCCGAAGGAAGCTTACTTCATGAACGTGTCGGCCTTCATTTCCTCAATGTAGCCGAGGTACTTCTCCTGCACATCAGCAGGAACAAGGTCACTCAGAGCGCCCGCGGAAAGCGTGCCGTTCTGCAGCGTGCCGTAGAGCACTTCGCCGCCGAAGGTGCCGTTTTCAACCGCTTCCATGGAAGCGACGACCATTGCCGAGTTGTCGGTGACCTGCGAGCAGATGATGCACTCGTTCTGGCCCAGGATATCGGCAGGCTGCGCGATATCGTAAACCTTGACAGAGCCGGAAGCCGCGTTGGTAGCATCGATGGCCTCACGCGCGCCGGAGTCAACGGCGGAAGCGTCGCCAAAGAACACGTCAGCACCCTGCGAAATGAGCTCGGTTGCAAATTCCTTGCCCTTCGGCGCGTCGGAGAAGGAGTTGGCATACGGAACGTTCAGAAGCTCGATTTCCTTGCCTTCCTTTTCGCCGACATACTTTGCAGCCTCTTCAAAGCCAGCGATCTTGCCCTTGGTGGTGTCAAGCTCCATGCCGCCGATGAAGCCGAGCTTGCCGGATTCGGTCATCAGGCCAGCCAGTGCGCCAGCGATCCAGCCGATCTGCTGTGCGTTCGGAAGCAGTGAGGAGACGTTCTTGTTGACAGCCTTTTCCGGCGTATCAACTGCGCCGTTGAGCAGCGCAAACGCAACGTCGGGATATTCCTCAGCCGCCTGCAAGACAGCGTCGGTGTACTGGTTGCCGGGCGCATAGATCATATTGTAGCCCAGTGCGCAGTAAGCAACAATGGAATCATATGAATCTCTGGATGAGACAATCCGCAGCAAACAATCCAGAAGGGCTACCATCGAAACCTCTCTGGAAACCCTGGCGAAGGCTGACCTGGTGGATAAATTCAACACGGTCCTTTGGTGTGGGTTGGTGGACTTTGTCACCGTCTACAGCAAGGACGATGTGCGGTTTACCGTAAGCGTCAAACCACCCCGCGCATGGCATTGAGGAGACGCTGACCTACTGCGATTTTCCCAGCGAACACTGGACGCGCATCCGTACCAACAACGTGATCGAGCGGCTGAACCGGGAGATCCGCCGGCGGACGCGGGTGGTGGGGACGTTCCCTGATGGAAATTCCGCCCTGATGCTGATCTGCGCGAGGCTCCGCCACGTGGCGGGCACCCAGTGGGGCTGCAAGAAATACATGAATATGAAGCATTTGGAGGCGGTCATGGACGACGCCTCTATTGCCGGCTGACTTCATTCAGCCGGAGCCTGCAAATAATTTTGCGCATAAATCTTGACGGGACCTTTTGCCGTGTTCTGTGGTATAATATTTGCATGGAAAACAGAGAAACGCAGACAAGCAACACGGCGGAAATGGTCACCATTTCCCGTGCGGAATATGAGCGATTTCAGGTGCAGGCGCAGGTCATTACCAGCCTCACGCTGCAAAATGAGTGGCTGCTGGAGCAGCTGAGCTTTACTTATGTACCGGTTGGAACAGGAATTCAACCGTCAGGGCTTGAAGCTGTTCCGGCAGACCATGGCCAACTGGCTGCTGAACGTCTCGGAGAAATGGCTGCGGCCGGTCTACGATGTGCTGCATAAACGACTCTGCAAGGAGCCGGTGCTGCACGCGGATGAGACGACCTTGCAGGTGCTGAAAGAGCCGGGACGCTCCGCCACCAGCAAGTCCTATATATGGTTGTACCGCACCAGCGGCTGCGCGAAACAGGCCATTTGCTGTATGAGTATCAGCCCACGAGGAAAGCGGAGCACGCCGAGCGTTTCCTGCAAGGCTTCTCGGGCTGGCTGCACGCGGACGGATACCAGGGGTATCATAAGCTGCCGGGTAACATCCGTGTGGTGGGCTACTGGGCGCATGCGCGGCGAAAATTTGACGAGGCGATGAGCACCCTGCCGCAAGAGAAACGGAAGGATTCTCCTGCGGCCATGGGCGAATGCTATTGCTCGCAGCTTTTCAAGCTGGAGCAGGCATTGGCAGAGCTGACGCCGGAGGAACGGTATGAAAAGCGGCTGGAACAGGAGAAACCTGTTTTAGACGCGCTGTTGTCATGGGCAAATGAGATGCAGACGAAAACAGCGCCGAAATCCGCACTGGGAAAGGCGATCCATTACTTGCAGGAGCATTGGCCGTACTTAACGAGATACCTGGAGGATGGCCGTCTGGAGCTGAGCAACAACCGTGCCGAGCGCAGCATGAAACCCTTTGTAATGGGCAGAAAGAACTGGCTGTTTGCCAATACGCCGGGCGGTGCACAGGCCAGCAGCGTGATCTACAGCCTGATTGAAACGGCGAAGGAGAACGGCTTAGATCCGTGCCGTTATCTGCTGTGGGTCCTGCAAAACGCGCCGCAGCTGAGCAAAACGGATGAAGCATGGGCTGAAAGCCTGCTTCCCGCAAATGCCCCGGAAGAATGCTATATACCTCATAAATAAAAGACCGCCATCTCTCTGAGCATCAGCTCGCTTCGAGATGGCGGCCTTTTATACGCGGGGAGGTGACACTTACGGTTTACCTTCAAAAATGGGCAGGAAATCTGGGCATAACCCAACAGATGCAAAGACACCTCACTACTGGATTGTTTGTTCTCCGGTAGTGAGGTGTCTTACTTATTCTGCTGCTTTATTCATTTTTGCTATTTCATTTATAGCCGTATCGAAGTCCACCTTAGTTTCTAAATATCACTGGTCAGACAGCGCGGTTGCAAACCTGTTGGAAAATGAGTTCTATCTTGGCAACACTGTGAACTACCGGTTCAGCACCAAATCCTACAAGGACAAGCGCAAGATGGAGCACCCAAGAGAAGAATGTCTCGTGTTTGAAAATACGCATCCTGCCATCATTAGCAAAGAGGTCTGGGATATTGTGCAGCGGGTGCGGAAAAACAAGCGCCGCAGAACGAAGATGGATGAGCAAAACAAGTATTCCGGACTTGTGATCTGCGCGGACTGCGGCAAGACGATGGTCCTCCACCGGGCGCATACGATGTCCGCCGACTACAACCACTTCACCTGTCGTACCTACAAAAAGGATGGTGAAGCATGCACAGCCCATTACATTCGAGAGTGCATTCTCGATGAGATCGTGCTGGAAGATCTGCGCCGGGTGACGGCAGAAGCCAGAGAGCATCCGCAGGAATTTGCCGAATATCTGAACAGCAAACAGTCCGCAGAGCTCCAAAAAGAGATCCGCAGACTGGAAAAGGAGAAAGCCGCCATGCAGAAGCGCAAAGCCGAGCTGGATGCAATTTTCAAGAAGCTTTATGAGGACAGCGTGCTAAACCGCATCACGTCAGAGCAGTTCCAGATGCTCTCTGCCAGCTACACAAATGAACAGGCAAAGCTGATAGAAGCGCTCCCACAGCGAGAAGCAGAGATCCAACAACTGAAAGAAACGGTAAGCAATACGGCAGCGTTCCTCGACAAAGCGAAGCGGTACACGGATATTCAAGCGCTGACACCGGAGCTGCTGCGGCTCTTCATCCAGAAGATCGTGGTGCATGAAAAGGAAGTAAAATGGTCCAAACACGCGCCGCAGACTGTGGAGATCCACTATGCCGACATTGGCTGCATGGAAAACGGACAAACGGCCGAACCGGAACAGCACAACGAGATCCCGAAAGCGTCCTGAACTATTCCCAGCGATACACCGACGGAAAACCCGGCTGGTGCCTGAAACACCAGCCGGGTATCCCCCGCCGCCATTGTTACCCCTGTCAGGGAGCAGCAAAATGGGGCGGCGTTTTATGAAGAAAGAAGGAAAGAATTTATTCATGGAATATCAGGCAATTTACCCTTCCGTCTGGGAAAACGCCTCCCGGAAGGACGAAATTTTTTCTTACGCGGAAGGCTATAAGGTTTTTCTGAACTGCTGCAAAACAGAGCGGGACGCGGTGCGCTACATCCGGACGCTTGCGCTGGAAAACGGCTTTGCGGATGCAGGCGATGAAAACCGGGAACCGCTTTCACCGGGCACAAAGCTGTTTTCCTGCAAGCAGAACAAGGCCATGGCCATGCTGACAGTCGGCGCGCGCCCCATTTCGGAGGGGCTTCGCATCATCTGCGCGCACATCGACTCTCCCAGGCTCGACGTGCGGCCAAACCCCGTCAGTTCGGATGGCGATCTTGTCCGCTTCCGGACGCACTATTATGGCGGCATCAAGAAATATCAGTGGGTCGCGCAGCCTCTGGCGCTGCACGGACGCGCCATCCGCGCAGGCGGCGAAGCGGTTGATTTTTCTCTTGGCGAAGCGCCGGACGAGCCCGTCTTCTATATTTCTGACCTTCCGAAGCATCTGTCCTCCGAGCAGGTCAAAAAGCCGCTCGGCGACGGCATTTCCGGCGAGGACTTAAACGCGCTGGCAGGCTCCGGGTTTGAAGCGCAGCTGCTCGCGCTGTTGAAAGACCGCTGTCGGCTCACGCCGCGAGAGCTCTCCACGGCGGAGCTGACGTTCGTTCCGGCCGGACAGGCGCGCGATGTTGGATTTGACGGCAGTCTCATTGCCGCCTATGGGCAGGACGACAAAATCTGCGCCTATGCCGCGCTGCAAGCGCTGCTGCAAACAGCGAGTCCCGTCTATACGAGTCTTGTGATCTTCGCCGACAAGGAGGAAGTCGGAAGCGTGGGTACTACGGGTATGAATACCCGAATGCTCGAAAACTTTGCTTCGCAGATGCTCTCTCGTCTGGACGGCTACAGCGAACCCGCCCTGCGTCAGGCGCTCGAGCGTTCCGAGTTCATCTCCGCCGACGTAATCGCGGGCTTTGACAGCAATTACCCCTCTGCCTTTGAGCCGGACAATTCCGCGCGCCTCGGCCACGGCCCGGTACTCATCAAATACACCGGCCAGAACGGCAAAAAGGGCAGCAACGCGGCGGGCGCCGAATTTTTAGCCGCGCTGCGAGACACATTCGACGACGCGGGCGTCTGCTGGCAGCTGGGTGAAATGGGCAAAATCGACCTTGGCGGCGGCGGAACCATCGCGCCCTTTGCCGCGCAGTATGGCATGAGCTGCGTCGACTGCGGCCCGGCGTTACTCAGCATGCACGCGCCGTATGAGCTGACCAGCAAGGCAGACGCCTACGAAACCTTCCGCGCCTATCGCGCCTTCTTCGAGAGCGGGCGTTCTATCGGAATCTATCTGTAGCGTCTGCCGGTGGAAGCGTTATTCGGGAAACGCAAAAGCAGACCCGTCACAAAAAGCGGCGGCCACGTTGTGGACGGTGGTGAGCCTTGGAAGAGGAAGCGGGAATTGTGAAAAAAGTGCCTCTGTCAATGCCCGATTGGGGATCGGCAGAGGCGCTTTTTATGGCAGATTCAAAAATGGCGGACAGCAAGGCTTCAAGCGAGATGCCAAAAACGCTGCGTTCGATCGCACGCAAGTGATTTGGCGTCATGCTAGCAGCGCACGTTTTTATTGAAGTTGGAAAGGCCAATTGCGCGTACCTTGCCCTCTTTGTACGCCTTTTCCATCTGCTGATAGCCCGCGAAATAATTACCGGCGGGCTGATGGATGAGAAGAAGATCAATATAATCCGTGTCGAGGCGGGCAAGCGTCTTGTCTACTGCATCCGGCTGCTCATAGAAACTGGGCCACAGCTTGGTCTCTAAGAAGATTTCCTCACGCGGAAGGCCGGACTTCTTCACCGCACGGCCGACCGCCTTTTCGTTCACATAGGCGTTGGCGGTGTCGATCAGGCGATAGCCATTCTGCAGGGCGTTGATGCAGGAAGCCTCTGCCTCGTCCGGGGTGAGTTAAAAAGTGCCGATACCGGCCATCGGCATTTTCGCGCCGTTATTGAGCGTTGCATATTCCATAAAAAACACCTCCTTAAACCGTTTTTGCAAGTTTCGCGGCTTCGTTTTTGTTGGTCGCCATGCCGCCGTAGCATACCGCTATAAGCTCGTTTACGAGCAGCTAAGAACAGTCCTTACGCGGTTGGCAGTCCGTACTTATGCGTTTGACGCGTCACGCGAGGAACATAGGGCTATGCCCGCATAGGAAGACCCCCCGGTTTTACCGGGGGGCCCTTTACACATTGCCGGAAACGGTTATGCGCCGAGAAGCGCTTTGAGATCTTCCTCGGGCGTGGTAGTGGGCGCGATGGCGTAGTGCTCGACGAGGTAGGACAGGACGTTCGGCGAGAGGAAGGCCGGGAGCGTCGGGCCGAGGCGGATGTTTCGGATGCCAAGGTGCAGAAGCGTCAGCAAAATCGCGACGGCCTTCTGCTCGTACCACGAAAGAACCATCGAAAGCGGCAACTCGTTGACGCCGCAATCGAATGCGCTTGCCAGGGCAAGGGCAATCTGAATCGCGCTGTACGCGTCGTTGCACTGGCCGATGTCCAAAAGGCGCGGAATGCCGCCGATTGTGCCGAGATCGAGGTCATTGAAGCGGTACTTGCCGCAGGCGAGCGTCAGGATCACGGTGTCCTTTGGGGCCTGTTTCACAAACTCGGTGTAGTAATTCCGGCCCGGCCGCGCGCCGTCGCAGCCGCCGACCAGGAAGAAATGCCGGATCGCGCCGGACTTCACGCCATCAATCACCTGATCGGCCACGGACAAAACGGCGTTTCTGGCAAAGCCGGTCGTGACGGTTTCGCCGCCGTTGATGCCGGTGAAGTGCTGGTCCTCCGCGTAGCCGCCGAGCGCGATGGCCTGTTTAATAATGGGGGAGAAGTCCTTGCTTTCCCCGATATGCTGTAATTCGGGGTAGCCCACGACGGAGGTCGTGTAGACACGGTTCACGTAGCTCTCTCGCGGCGGCATGAGGCAGTTTGTCGTAAAGAGGACAGGCGCAGGAATGTTCTGGAATTCTTTCTGCTGGCTCTGCCATGCGGTGCCGAAGTTTCCTTTGAGCTGGGGATGCTTTTTGAGCTCCGGATAGCCGTGGGCGGGGAGCATTTCGCCGTGGGTGTAGACGTTCACGCCCTTGCCGTCGGTCTGCTCGAGAAGCAGCTTGAGGTCCCGCAGGTCGTGGCCGCTGACGACGATGAAGGGGCCTTTTTCGATCGTGAGGGGAACGGTTGTCGGAACAGGTGTGCCGAAGGTTTCGGTGTTCGCCTTGTCCAGAAGCGCCATCGTCGCAAGGTTCTTTTCTCCTACCTCCAGGACGATCGGCAGAAGCTCTTCCATGCCCCAGTCTTCGCCGACGGCAAAGAGCGCCTTGGCAAAAAAGCGGCCGATTTCTTCATCCTCATAGCCGAGCACGAACGCGTGGTGCGCGTAGGCGGCCATGCCGCGGATGCCGAAGAGAATGAGGGATTTGAGGCTTCGGATGTCCTCCTGCGCCGTCCAGAGCTTCTGCATGTCGTAGTCGGCATTGTGGCCGCAGGGGCTTTGACAGCAGCTGCAATCCGGGACAAGGCGGGCGGTTTCTGCGTGAACATCATTCGTGAAGCGCTCGATGTCCTCGGCGCTGAAATTGACGTTCGTAAGCGTTGCAAAAAGGGCGCTTGCCATGAGATGCCAGGTGTCCTTCGTGACCTTCTCGTTTCCGTCCGTTGCCCGGGCAAGGCCGATGAGCGCGCCGGTGAGTGCATCCTGCAAATTTGCAACATCTGCCGTCTTACCGCATACGCCGCGGTTCCCCGTGCAGCCGGAGCAGTTCGCTGTCTGCTCGCACTGATAACAGAACATGTTCTCCATGATGAAACCCTCCTGGTTGTTTTTCCATATGTCTGATTGCAGATTCAGTGTAACAAATCAATCAGGGGTAGTATGTTTGTTTTCCAACGAAAATATACCAATATTTTAAAGTCCGCCGTTTTTCGAAAACGGCGGACTTTTGGAAAAGCTGCGGTTATAAAATTTTCTGACTGTGGCCGAGGCCGCGGCGGATGGCGTTGCCGATCTCTGTCAGGCTCAGAAGCGTCGCTACGAGGAACACGCCCGGAATGACAATCATCCACCAGCTGCCGGTTAAAAGCGCCTTTTCGGAAAGAGACAGCATGCTGCCCCACGAGACGACCTCGAGCGGCAAACCGAGCCCCAGAAAGCTCAGCGTCGACTCCGCGAGCATCGCACCGCGCACATTCATGATGACCATAAATAAAATGGACGGCAAAAAATTGGGCGCAAGATGGACGCGCAGGATGTGAAGAAAGCTTCCGCCCATGCACCGCGCGGCCTGCACGTATTCGCTTCCGCGCAGCACGCGCACCTCCGTGCGCACGACCTTCGCGATGCTCATCCAGCTGGTGAGGCCGATGACGATCGATAAGCTCCACACGCTGGCCTGCCCCAGAATTGCCTGCAAGAGGACGATCAAAAGCAGGTTCGGGATGCTGATGAAAATCTCGTTCACACGCGTGAGAAGGCCTCCCAGCCGTTCCCCCGCGCAGCCGCTGAGGCTTCCGAAAAAGACGGCGATGAACGTCGATAAAAGCGTCGAGCAGACGCCGATGATAAGAGAAAGCCTCCCGCCCGACCAGATCATCGCGAAAATATCGCGCCCCATCGTGTCCGTGCCGAAAAGATGGCTGCGGCTCGGCGCGAGATTGCAGGCGGACAGATCCATATAGCCCGCGTCCGTTTTCGAAAACGCGCTCCAGAGAAGGCAGCTAAGGACAATCAGTCCCAGAACGAGGATTGATATGACCGGCTTTCCCTTATACCACGGCGTTTTTGCGGAAAGCGGAAGCGCGTCTTGCGGCCTTGCGCCGACGAGGGTAAAATCATCCATCTGTATCCGCCTCCCATGTGTCGATGGCCTCCTGCGCGCGCATGCGGGGGTCGATTCTCTCGCTCAGCGCCTGCGCCAGCAGGTTGCACGCGATGACGAGCGCGCCGGAGAGGATGCAGAGCACCATCAGAAGATTGTAGTCCTTATACCGGGCGCTCTCGTAGCTCAGCGTGCCGAGTCCGGGGTAGGAGAAGACGCTCTCGACAATGTATGTTCCGCCCAAAACATGCGGCACGGAGATCGCCATGATCGAAAGGTACGACGGAAGGACATTTCGCAGGCAGTGCCGGTAGAGGATTTTCTTGCGGCCGAGGCCTTTGGATTTTGCGAGCAGGACATAGTCCATCCGCATTTCCTCAAGCATTTTGTTTCGCACCATGTAGGCGTAGTACCACAGATGGCCGAGCACGACGACCGTCAAGGGGAGAATCAGATGCGTGATGCGGCTTCCCAAATCATCCGCCTTTCCCACGTCGTAAGCGCCCGAGCTCGGAAGAACGCGCAGGCTCACGGCAAAGATGAGAATGAGCATGAGGGACATCCAGAATTCCGGGATGCAGCTCGTGACGGTTCCAATTTTGCACAGCGCGCGGTCAAGCCCTTTGTCTTCATGCCTCGCGCAAAGAACGCCGAGGCCGAGAGCAAGGAAAAACGTAAGAAGGAAGCCAATGCCGCCGAGGCGCAGCGTAAACGGAAGCCTTGCCCGGATGACCTCCAGCACGTCCATTTTGTATTTATACGAGATACCGAACTCGCCGCGAAGCGCTCCCTTCAGCCAAAGGGCGTACTGCCGCAGAATCGGCTGGTCGAGACCGAGTCTTGCCTCGGCGGCTGCGCGTTCGGCGGGCTTCATTTTTTCGGCGCGCTCGCCGTAGAACGAGACGAGCGGGTCTCCGGGGGCCAGACGCGAGACGACGAACACGAGAAGCGACAGAACCAGCACGCTGATGAGAAAAACGGCAAGGGTCTTCGCGGCTTTGCAGGCAATGCGTTTTGCGTTCAAGCTTCCTCGCCTCCTTCCGTGCGGACAAAATGGCCGGGGGAGACCTCCCGCATTACGCCCTGCGCGCGAAGCGTATCCGCGTCAAACGTCACAAGCTTCCGGCTCCGCTCGCGGATGGGGTCGGGGAGCGGCATGGCGGAGAGGAGCGCCTTTGTATAGGGATGCTGCGGGTTCTGGAACAGCTCATGGGACGGCGCTTCCTCCACGAGCTTTCCGCGCAGCAGAACGCCCACGCGGTCGCAGAGATAGCGTACCATGGATAGATCGTGCGCGATGAATAAAAACGAGAAGCCGTGCTCTGCCTGCAGGTGACGGAACAGGTTCACGATCTGCGCCTGAATGGACACGTCCAGCGACGCGACCGGCTCGTCTGCCACAAGAAGCTCCGGCTCCATGCAAAGCGCCCGCGCGATGGCGACTCTTTGCCGCTGGCCGCCGGAGAGCTCGGCGGGGTATTTGTCGAGGTAAATTTCATCTAACCCCACGTATTTCATCTGAAACGCTGCCTCCTTGCGGTACGTTCCGCGTTTGGGGGCAATATGCGCGATGCGCATGGGCTCGGCGATGATGTCCGCGACCTTCATGCGGCCGTTCAGGCTTGAGGTCGAGTCCTGAAAGATCATCTGCCGTGAGGTCTGCAAAAGCTTTTTGTTCGCGGCAAATTGTCTGGGGTCGGTGATGTCGATGCCCTGATAGAAAATATGCCCGGACTGCGGCTTTACCAGATTCATGACGCAGCGCGCCGCGGTGGATTTTCCGGAGCCGGACTCACCGACGAGGCCGTAAATTTCGCCGCGGCGAATTTCAAACGACAGCTTGTCCAGCGCGCGCACGGAGGCTGTCTTGCTGAGATAAAAGCTGTGTGAAATATTCTGCGCGGAAAGAAGAATTTCAGATTCCATGGCGGCGAACTCCAATCGGCGGTGTGATTCTGGGCGCGCGGGGGTCAAGAAGCCACGTCGCAGCGTAGTGCGTGTCCGTCACGCGGAAGAATGGCGGCTCTTTTTCATAGTCAATGGCAAGCGCGTACTCGTTCCGGCAGGCGAACGCATCGCCTTTGGGAGGATCGATGAGCGTCGGCGGCATGCCAGGGATCGTGTAGAGTGCGTCGCTCCCTGTGGCCAGGGCCGGAAGCGCGCGCAGAAGCGCCCAGGTGTAGGGATGGCGCGGGTCGTAGTAGACCTCCTCCGCGGTTCCGATCTCGACAATCTTTCCCGCATACATCACGGCCACGCGGTCGGCGGCTCTCGCGACAACGCCAAGATCGTGCGAGACGAGAATTGTTGCGGTGTGGAGCTTTTCCTGAATGTCCCGCAGGAGGTCCAGAATCTGCGCCTGAATGGTTACGTCGAGAGCCGTCGTCGGCTCGTCGGCCAGCAGAATTTTCGCGCGCGCGGCAAGGGCGATGGCCATGACGGCTCTCTGGCGCATGCCGCCGGAAAAATTGTGGGGATAGAGCTTCATGCGCTCCATGGGCCTGTCGATTCCGACGAGCTCCATGAGCTCCAGCACGCGGGCGCGTAAAGCGTCCTTTGATATTTTCGGCTCATGCACGACGATGGCTTCGGCGATCTGTGAGCCGATCGTCATGCTGGGGTTGAGCGCGGTCATCGGGTCCTGAAAGACCATGGAGAAAAGGCTTCCGCGCAGCTTTTGAAGCTGCTTTTCGGAGTACGGCGCGATGTCCGTATCGTTTACAAGAATTTTTCCTGTCACGCTCGCGTTTTCAGGCAGCAGGCGCATAACGGCCTTAAGCAGTGCGCTTTTGCCGCAGCCGGATTCTCCGACGACGGCCAGCACCTCGCCAGAGTCCAGCGTCAGGTCAACGCCCCGCACCGCCTGCACGGTTCCGCGCGGGGTGTGGTAGCTGACGTGCAGGTTTTGAAGCGTTAAAAGATGTTCCATAATTTTTGCCTCAGATGCGCGCAAGCCAAGAGACTGCTCCCTTGGCCTGCGACGCTGTATGTGGATTGGTTTCAATGGATTGGTAAGTTGATTCGGGGCTTTTTCAGTCAAGCGTCCATTCCCGGACGTTCCAGAAGATGCCCACGCCGTGGTGGCCCATGACGGTATCGGTCGAGATGCCGTGCAGGCGGCTGGATGCAACGTAATTTGCGTCGATGTAGCAGATGAAGGCATAGGCCGGGTCATTGGCGAGCTCCTGCTGGAAGAGCGCATAGAATTCCTTCCGGACGGCAGGATCGGAGGACTCGCGCGCCTTGGTCAGATATTCGTCGACTTTCTCGTTCGAGTAGCCGGAGTAGTTCGCGCCCTTGTCGGTGCCGAAGACTTTGTAGGTGTGGTCGTCCGCGTCAAAGGGGCTGCCCCAGCCGATCAGGCACGCCTGCTGTCCGCCCCAGTCCATCTTGGCCGGGATATCGACGGTGCAGTGGATGCCGACGTCCCGGAGCTGCTGCGCGGCGGCCTGCGCGATATCGATGCGGTCCTGTTCGCCGGCCATGACGCTGATGACAAAGCCGATCTCTTCGCCGTTTCGCTCGTAGTAGCCGTTCGAGCCCATCGTGCAGCCGACAGATTCCAGAATGGACTTTGCCTTTTCGGGGTTATAGTCGTAGTGCTCGACGTTTTCGTTATTATAGATGTTCCGCTGCAAGGGACCGTAGGCCGGCATGCCCTGCCCCAGCAGCACCGCATCCACGATGGCCTGCCGGTCGATCGCATAGCAGACGGCGGGGATGACGTCTTTATTTTCGGTCCAGTAGTCGTTCCAGAAGTTAAAGAGAATGCCGCGGTAGTCGCTGGTTTTGAGATCGTAGCAGGCAAAGCCGTCTTTTCCCTGGAACTGCTGGGCGTTTTTGGGGTCGAGGAGCGCAAGGTCCAGCTCGCCGGACTCCAGCTGCATGGCCTGCGCATTGTCGTCGGGGACGATCTTGAAGATGATGCGGTCGATGTTTGCCGCGCCCTTAAAATAGCTCTCGTTTTTCTCAAGAACAATCGACTGACCGACGTCCCAGCTTGCGAGCTTATATGCGCCCGTGCCGATCGGATTGCGGAAGAAGTCGGAGGTCTGGAAGTCTTCGCCATCCAAAAGATGCTGCGGCAGAATCGCCATCGTCATGTAATCCAGAAATGCAACGTTGGGAGCCGAGAGGCGGAAGGAGACGGTATCGTCGTCTTTCACCGTGATTTCCTCCACGTCCTCGAAGTTCGGCGCATTCTCCGAGCCGTTGTCAGGGTTCATGATGGCCTCAATGGTGAACTTCACGTCGTTTGCGGTGAAGCGCTCGCCGTCGTGCCAGGTGATATCTGAGCGCAGATGGAAGGTGTAGGTGTTGGTTTCCTCGTCAAAATCCCAGCTTTCGGCGAGGCCCGGAACGACGTTGTTTTCGCCGTCGTGGGCGGTGAGGCCGTCGAAGAGCAGGAGGTTAATTTCGCCGTGCTCGTCCATCGCGGGGTTGATGCGCGTGTAGTCGGCTGAGCCATAGACCAGCGTCGAGGGCTCTGGATCGGTTGATGCAGCTTCCTGCGCGGAAGCAGGTTCCTGTGTGGAAGTGTTGGATGTTTCGCCGGAAGATTCGGCCTTTGCGCAGGCGCAGAGCGAAAGCAGCATGGTCAGCGCCAAAAGAAGCGAGAGAAGCTTTTTCATGGTTCGTCTCCTGAAATCAAGTGAAATCTGACAGGACGTCACTGTCATGCTCGTATCTTATCAGATCGCGCGGCCCATTTTAAGCTCCCCCGGGGGATAAAATTTTGGAAAATCCAAAAAAATTTTAAAAAAACCGCCTGCCGCCCAGGAAGGGAAGCAGGCAGGTCATAGGGCGTATGAAACGCGGTTATGCCAGATGCAGGCTCTCGATCCATGCTTTCACGTCCGCCTCGGAGCTTGAGGCGCGGAGCACCTTGCCGCTAAGCACCTTTGCGCCCGGGCAGCTGGGGGCGAGGATCTGTGCGGTCTTTCCCATGGAGCTTCCGCCGGAGGTTCCGAAGGGGACGACGGTTTTGCCGCTCAAATCGCAGCTTTCCAAGAATGTCTCAATGATGCGCGGCGCTTCGTACCACCAGATGGGAAATCCCACGAAGATGGTATCGTATTGCGCGCAGGACGAAAGCTTCTCTGCCATCTCGGGGCGCGAGGCCTTGTCCTGCATCTCGATCGTTGAGCGGCTCTTTTTATCCATCCAGTCAAGGTCCTTGGCCGTGTAGGGCGTGACGGGTTTGATCTCAAAAAGGTCCGCGCCGGTCACGGAAGAGAGCGTTTTTGCGAGCTTCGCGGTCACGCCGCTGGCGGAAAAATAAGCAACCAGTGTTTTAGACATGTGAATTCCTCCTGAAATTCGAAAATAGCGTCTGGAATGCTCCTATTCGTGCCCGGCCTTCGCGCTGTCGGGCGTTTCGTCCTCATCCCAGACCTCCAGCGCCATGTTGAATGCCGCCCAAGCCTTCGGCCAACCGGCATAGAACGCGGCGTGAGTCAGAATTTCCGCGATCTCTGCTTTCGTGATGCCGTTTTTCTTCGCGGTCATCAGGTGATACTGGAACGAGGAATCGACCAGCCCCTGCGCCATCAGGGAGACGACCGTAACAAGGCTCCGGTCGCGCAGGCTGAGCTTGTCCTCCCGGCTCCAGACCTCGCCGAAGAGCACGTCGTCGTTGAGTTCTGCAAATTTTGGAGCAAATGTGCCGAGCTTTTCGCGCCCGGCGGTCTGTTTTACTGCCATAACAGATACCTCCTGCATTCTGAATTTTATACCCCATATTATAATCTGCATGCAGACATTCGTCAAATGCCCGGTTGTTATCGGGAGATATAACGAAAAGGCATAGAGGCGCGAAAAGGGGGCGATGCTTGCATCGCCCCTTTGGGAAGTTACGAATTCGCCGGAGATTACCGCAAAATCGGTTTTATTTGCCGGGCCGATGTGCTCAATCGCCCCTACGCATGATACTTCTTTACTGATTTTCGAGCGCCCAGAGCATCTTGGCGACCTCAGCGCGGGTGACCTTGCCGGTCGGGTTCAGCTTGCCGTTGGAGCCGGAGATGATCCCGGCGGACACCATGCGTGCTAAACTGTCCTTCGCCCAGTCGGCGATTTTGGCGCTGTCAGTGAACTTCTTGTCAAGGTCGACGGACGAGCCGGTATCGGCCTGCATCGTGCGCGCGAGGATGACCATGGCCTCCTGCCGCGTGATGGTTGCGGTCGGGTGGGCGTAGAGCTTGCCGAGCTCGTTAGAGCCTCCCATGTAGCCGAGGCTGTAGGCTGCCTTCATGGCGCCAAGCGCCCACGTGCCGATCTCCTTGCTGTCGACAAAGGGAAGCGCGACAGAATCGTAGCTTGCAAGGTTCGTGCCGAGGTAGCGCATGAGCGCGACGACGAATTCCTGCCGCGTCATGGAGTCGTCCGGCCGGTAGAGAAGTTTGCCGTCCTTGCCGGTCGAGCCCGTGATCGTGCCTTCAAAGTAGAGATCGTTGATATAGTCCTCTGCCCAATGTCCCTTCGTATCGGAGAAGGGGTTCGCGGGGCTGACGGTCACGGGAACGGAAACGCTGGTCTGGCCGTAGGAGACTTTGATCGTACCCTCGGTGAGCTTGGAGACTGACGCGGCGGTGAATTTGCCATCCTGTGTGATCGAACCGACGCCGCCTGTTGTTTCCCATGTGAAGCTATTTGCAGCAGAAATGACAGATCTTCCATAATACGTTGCAGCTGCCGCCAGCTGAACGCCGGATTCACCCGGCACATGGAGGGCTTTGACTTTCGTTTTGCCGTCTTCCTTGGTGATGCGGATGTCCGTTACCTGCGAAAGCACCGTGACAGAAGCGCTCGCGCGCATACCGTCGGCCTTCACATTGACGGTTACCGCCGGGATCGCGCTGTCTGATGCGCCGTCGAGCGTCAGAGAATTGCTGCCGAGCGTTCCGTAGTTGGAAGACCAGCTGAGATCGCCGGGCAGGTCTGCCGGCATATAGTTGAGATCGGTCGCCTTGAGGGAGAAGCCGATTTTAGCGCCGGGCAGGGCGAACGAGTGCGCGGGATAGAGGAACAGACGGTCCGCCGCTTCCGCCTTGGTCTTTTCGCGCACGAAGAAAATGAAGTTGGCGCACGCGCGCATCGAGCCGTCGGTGGGGGAGTTTGCCGTGGCGCACTTGTCGTAGCCCGGGTACTGCACGCCCACCATCGTCGAGCCGCCGCCGTCCAGGTTGAGGGCCGTATCGCAGCCGAGTTCGGCCATTTTTTCAGCCAGATCGTAGAGATCGATACCGGCAGAATTACTGGACTCGTCGGCGGTGTAGATGACGAGCGTGCCGTCGGATTTCCGGCCGATGGCGGTTCTGGCGCGCTGCTCGTCTTTCGTGTCGAGCGTGAAGCTGGTCAGCGCCTCGCCGTCTTCTACCAGCATATCGCCGCCGCCGCAGGCGTAGGCAATGCCCTTCCACATATCGTCGCAGAGCGCGGAGAAGGTTAACGTATCACCGACCTGCACGGCCTTGAGGCTTGAAAGTGCGCTCGAGTAGGTCGACTTTTCCGCGATGGACAGAACAAAGCCGTTTGCCGGAATCGGGCAGGAGGCTGTGTTTTCCACAATCTTTGTTACCTTCAAGGTCATTTCGCCCGGAAGGGTCAGCTCGGATTTGCTGTCGGAGGTGGGGGTAAGGACGACGTTGTAGGCGGAAATCGGGTTCTTGGTCGCGGTATCATAGTCGCGCGAGTAAAGGCCGATGCCGTTTCCGGTTGTGAGCACCTTATTATAGAAGACTTCCGCGTTATTGAGCGGGCCACCGCTTACAAAGATGTGCACGTCCGGATTTCCGATAATAACACCGCCGTTTCTGCTGAAACCGACGGAGTTGACGTTGCCGCTCGTGCGAAGAACGCCGTCCGTTACAACGAAGCCGTAGGGAATGCCGGTCGACATATCAAAAAACGAGCCGTTCACGCCAGCGACCAAGCTGAGATTTTCATCTTCCAGATAGGCTGCGATCTTGCTCATGGTGCTTCTGCCGTAGAGCGTCGAGCCGTAGATCACCATCGGACGGACGGTGAGGTTGGGTTCGTATGTAAGCACGTTCTGCTGCAAGAGGTTCTTCGGCCCGTCCGCCGTTTCCTCCGCATGGGTCATTTCGATCAGATCGACGCTCGTAGCCAGCGGCATCGTCCATTTTACAATTCCGTCGCGCGAAACGGCGGCTGCGGGAACGGAAAACAGACAGACCGTCAGACACAGCGCCAGCGCACAGGCGATCACTCGTTTCATATGCGTCCTCCTTTGCAATACATCTGCGCCGCAGAGCGCGGCTGCACTTGGCTTTGTTTCTCGATTTTAACATGTTGTCATCAAAATGTAAATAGAAAAAACTTGGGTCTGTCAATCTTTTTGCTTGACAAACGGCGGCTGATTTAGTATGATACACTGGCTGTAAAGAAAAAAGGTTGACAGCTCAGGAGGGGCTCCATGAAGCAAGACGCGCTGCAAATGTCCCTGCTGCTGGATTATTACGGAGAGCTTCTGAGTCAGAAGCAGCGTACCTGCTTTGACCTGTATTACAATCAGGATCTCTCCCTGAGTGAAATTGCCGCGGAGCTCGGCGTGAGTCGACAGGGCGTGCATGAGCTTCTTGCCCGGGCGGAAGCAACGCTTGGCGAATTCGAGCGCGTGACCGGCTGCATCGCGCGCGACCGGCGCACGGCAATCGCGCTGGCAGACATCAAAGCCGCGTGCGAAAGACTGCAATCCATTCCCGACGCGAAAGAGGCCCTGCAGGAAATTCTGCGGGCGAGCGCGAGCATAAAGGAGTAATATATGGCATTTGAAGGCTTGACCGAAAAGCTGTCTGCGGCGTTCAAAAAGCTGCGCGGCAAAGGAAGGCTCTCTGAATCCGACGTCAAAGAGGCCATGCGCGAGATTCGTCTGGCGCTTTTAGAGGCCGACGTCAGCTACAAGGTTGTCAAGGACTTTATCAAGAAAACCACCGAGCGCGCGGTCGGCGCGGATGTGCTCGAGAGCCTGACTCCAGCGCAGATGATCGTGAAGATCGTGAACGAAGAGCTCACCGCGCTCATGGGAAGCGACAACCAGAAAATCCACATGGCCTCCCAGCCGCCTACGATCGTAATGCTGGTCGGTCTTCAGGGCGCGGGCAAAACGACAAACGGCGCGAAACTTGCGGGCCTTTTCAAAAAGCAGAACAAAAATCCGCTGCTCGTCGCCTGCGACATTTACCGTCCGGCGGCCATCAAGCAGCTGCAGGTCGTGGGCGCGCAGCTCGATATCCCCGTCTTTGAGATGGGACAGACGAACCCCGTCGATATCGCGAAGGCTGCGGTCGCGCACGCCATCCGGCACGGAAACGATATGGTGTTTCTGGACACCGCAGGCCGCCTGCACGTCGATGAAGCGCTTATGGACGAGCTCAAGGCGATCAAGGCCGCGGTGAAACCCAACGAAATTCTCCTCGTTGTCGACGCGATGACCGGTCAGGACGCGGTCAATGCCGCGCAGACGTTCAACGACTATCTCGACATTGACGGCGTGATGCTCTCAAAGCTCGACGGCGACGCAAGAGGCGGCGCTGCGCTTTCGGTCAAGGCCGTTACAGGAAAGCCCATCAAGTTCATCGGCACGGGCGAAAAGCTCGATCAGATCGAGCCCTTCCACCCCGGACGTATGGCGTCGCGTATTCTCGGCATGGGCGATGTGCTGACGCTCATTGAAAAGGCAGAGGCCGCGTTCGACGCGAAAAAGGCCGCCGAGCTCGAGCAGAAGCTCAAGTCCAACAAGTTCACCCTCGCCGATTTCTACGATCAGCTTGTCCAGCTCAAGGGCATGGGAAGCTTGCAGGATTTGGCCGGCATGATGCCGGGGATGAACATGGGCGCTCTTAAAAATGCGCAGCTTGACGAAAAGGCCATCTCGCGCACGGAGGCGATCATCCAGTCGATGACCCCCTTCGAGCGGGAAAACCCGTCGGTGCTCAACCACAGCCGCAAGCGCCGCATTGCCGCGGGCGCGGGCGTGAAGGTCGAGCAGATCAACCAGCTGCTCAAGCAGTTTGACATGATGAACCAGATGGTCAAGCAGTTCTCCGGCCCCGGGGCTTCGAAAAAGATGAAGCGCATGGGCAAAATGGGCGGCATGGGCGGCTTCTCCGGCGGCTTCCCGGGCATGTAAAACGTCGTTTCAGCTAAGATCGTGTAGCTTTACGAATAAAGAACAAAGAATTTTTGGAGGAAATATTTCATGGTTAAGATCAGACTCAGAAGAATGGGCGCCAAGAAGGCTCCGTACTACCGCATCGTTGTTGCCGACTCCCGCTTCCCGCGCGACGGCCGCTGCATCGAAGAAATCGGCACCTATGATCCCAAGGCGGAATCCGCCATCACCGTGGACGCCGAGAAGGCCAAGCAGTGGATCAAGAACGGCGCGCAGCCGACCGACACGGTTCGCGGACTTCTGAAAAAGGCAAACGTGCTGTAAGCGCCAGGAGCGGCTGCTATGAAGGAACTTTTGCTGTACATGGCAAAGAACCTCGTCGATAATCCCGACAGCGTGAGCGTCACCGAGATCGAGGGCGAGACCACCGTGCTCGAGCTGCGCGTCGCGCCCGAGGATATGGGCAAGCTCATCGGCCGTCAGGGCCGTATCGCCAAGGAAATCCGAACCATTGTCAAGTCCGTTGCCCAGCGCAATGGCCAGAAGGTATCGGTAGAAATCGTCGACTGATCGGAATCCCGGAGAAGGAGCATTCCTTCTCCGGGATTTTTCTCGCACTCTGAAAGGCACCAATAAATTGGATGATTTGTCGAACTGTGTCTGAACTTGTCGAAATCAGGATGGCGTATCATATCATGGTAGAGTCTTGTTTGAATTGCGGAAAGGTGGTACCATGGTATGACGAAAACAGAGCGGACGATCTACGCATTGGTCGGACCTGTCCGATATAATACGCTTTCGTTCAGCCTGGCGATCGATACAGCCATGGAGCTGCTTTTTGTGCGGAAGATCGCGATGGACGATATCCGCGTGACGCGGGACATTTACGCGCCGACGGCCGCGCGGCTCGGAAAGACGACGACTGCCGTCAGCCGCCAGATTGTCCGGCTCTGCAACCTCTGCTGGGACACGATGCAGGACACGGGCGAGGTCGAGCAGTACATCGGAAAGCCCATCCGCGACCTGCGTGCGCCGAATGAGATGATTTTCTATCTGGCCTTTTTTGTGCATTTTGATCAGCCATTTTACCGCGTCGTGCAGAATGTGCCGGCGCTGCTGTTCTGAATCGATCCGCTGCGGCAGCTGATTTTCGGAATCGGCTGCCGCGCTTCGTCAATATAGCTAAAAGTAGTGCGACATTTTTGAAAAAACTTACACGGAACGCCTCTTGACTTCAGGCATTTAAAGCAGTATACTGCAAAAGTAATCAAAAACGTCTTACCGGACGGAAAGGAGCACGGCCATGAAGCAGTCCAGCGGCTTCTACTTTATTTACGCGGCGCGATTTTATGCGGGCCGTTATTTTGCCGTGCGTGTTTGTCCGTCCTGCGAAGCGTGAGCGTTTTTGGGTAACGTACCTGTAAACGAAGCGGCCTCGTTCGGACGGGGCCGCTTTTATTTTTGAGGAAACCCAAATCCTGAGCTTCCTTACCAAATGCAAAGGAGAAATGATTTATGAAAAAGCTGCTTGCCCTGCTGCTGTGCGCCGTGCTCTGCCTGAGCCTGGCTGCCTGCGCATCCAACACCACGACCACCGAGACCCCCGCGGCCTCCACCGAAACCGCCGCTGAGGCGCCCACCGAGACCGAAACCGCCGAGGCTCCCTCCGAAGAGGCTTCCTCCGACGCAAAGCAGTATGTCGTCGGCATCTGCCAGCTCGTCCAGCACGACGCGCTCGACGCTGCCACGAACGGCTTCATGGACGCGCTCGAAGAAGCGCTGCCCGGTCAGGTCACGTTTGATCTCAAGAACGCTTCCAACGACATCCCGACCTGCGGCACGATCGTCACGGGCTTTGTCGCGAGCAACGTCGATCTGATCCTCGCGAACGCAACGCCCGCCCTTCAGGCTGCGTCCACCGCGACCCAGACCATTCCGATTCTCGGCACGGCTGTCACCGAATACGGCGTCGCGCTTGACATCAAGGACTTTAGCGGAACGGTCGGCGGCAATATTTCCGGCACGTCTGACCTTGCACCCCTCGACCAGCAGGCCGACATGCTCCTCGAGCTCCTGCCGGAGGCAAAGAACGTCGGTATCCTCTACTGCTCGGCAGAAGCAAACTCCGTCTATCAGGCGGACGTTGTGAAGGCTGCGCTGGAAGCCAAGGGCGTAAATGTCACGGTTTATACGTTCGCGGACTCCAATGACGTTGCGACCGTCACCCAGACTGCGTGCGCGGAAAATGACGCGCTCTACATCCCGACCGATAACACCGCCGCCTCCTGCACCGAGGCCATCAACAATGTTGCCGAGCCTGCCGGCGTTCCCATCGTCACGGGCGAGGAAGGTATCTGCAAGGGCTGCGGCATCGCAACGCTCTCCATCGACTACTATGAGCTTGGCCGCACCACCGGCACAATGGCCGCGAAGATCCTGACCGGCGAAGCAAACGTCTCCGAAATGCCGATCGAATACTACCAGAACCCTGTCAAGAAGTATGACGCTGCCCGCTGCGAAGCGCTTGGCATCACCGTTCCGTCCGATTACGCTGCAATCGGCTGATCCGGAACAACACTGAAAGGAGATAAGCCCCCATGGAGCTTCTGACCTACCTGTCCTCGCTGAGCATACCGAACCTCTTCTCACGCATGCCCGCTGCCGCTGCGCAGGGCATTATCTGGGGCATTATGGCTCTGGGCGTATATATCACGTTCCGGCTTCTCAATGTCTCCGACCTGACGGTCGACGGCTCGTTTGCCACAGGCGGGGCTGTCACGGTCATGCTGCTTCTGCAGGGGCTTCCCGCTTGGGCGGCGCTGCTGCTTGCCGTGCTGGTTGGCATTCTGACCGGCCTTTGCACGGGACTTCTGCACACGAAATTCGGCATTCCCGCGATCCTCGCCGGTATCCTCACGCAGTTCGCCCTGTATTCCATCAACCTCCGCATCATGGGAAAGGCGAACCAGACGGCCAGCATCAAAAATTTCGGCATGTTCTGGGAGACAAACGGCAAGGGCTTTCTGATGTCGTCACTCTATGTGCCGCAGGCGCTCATTGCAGGACTGCTTCTTTCTGCCGCGCTGGTTGCGCTGCTATATTGGTACTTCGGCACCGAACAGGGAAGCGCGATGCGTGCCACGGGCGCGAACCCCTCGATGAGCCGCGCGCAGGGCATCAATGTCAGCAACATGAAGCTCCTCGGCCTTGCGCTCTCCAATGGCATGGTCGCTTTAGCCGGTGGCCTCATGACCCAGTTCCAGGGTACAGCGGACGTGTCGATGGGCAGAGGCGCAATCGTCATTGGCTTAGCTGCCATCATCATCGGCGAGGTCCTCTGCGATGCATTTTTCCGCAAGGGCTGCAACTTCGCGGTGCGCCTTCTGTTCGTCGTCTTCGGCGGCGTGGTATACTATGCGGTCATGGTGCTCATCCTCTGGCTCAAGCTTGACCCGAACGACCTCAAGCTCTTTACGGCTCTGATCGTCGCGATCTTCCTCGCGGTCCCTTACCTGCGTGAGCAGAGAAGAAGCTCGTTTGCAAAGCACGCGAAAGGAGGCAGCCGCCATGCTTGAATTACAGTCGATTTCGAAAACGTTCCATCCCGGCACGATTCACGCCAAGAAGGCGCTGCAAGACCTCTCCCTGAGCCTTAACGACGGCGATTTCGTCACTGTCATCGGTGGCAACGGCGCGGGCAAGTCGACGCTTTTAAACGCCATTGCGGGCGTGTGGCCGGTCGACGAGGGAAACATCCTCATTGACGGCGTAGACGTGACGGGGCTTCCCGAGTATAAGCGTGCCGCGTTTATCGGCCGCGTCTTCCAGGACCCGATGCTCGGCACCGCGCCCAACATGCAGATTGAGGAAAACTTAGCGCTTGCGCTGCGGCGCGGAAAAAAGCGCACGCTTCGCTGGGGTGTGACAAAGCAAGAGCGCGAAGACTACTATGAACGGCTCCATGCCCTCGGCCTCGGCCTTGAAAAACGCATGACCGACAAGGTAGGCCTTCTCTCCGGCGGCCAGCGGCAGGCATTGACGCTGCTGATGGCGTCTCTCCAGAAGCCGAAGCTGCTGCTCTTAGATGAACACACGGCGGCGCTCGACCCCGCGACGGCGGCAAAGGTCCTGGAGCTCTCCGACAAGATCGTTGAGGAAAACGGCCTCACGGCGCTCATGATCACGCACAACATGAAAGACGCGATCACCCACGGAAACCGGCTCATCATGATGAACGAGGGTCATATTATCCTCGACATTTCAGGTGAAGAAAAGAAGAAGCTCACGAAAAAGGACCTCCTCGACCGCTTTGCTGCGCTGGCAGGGCAGCAGGAGGAAACCGATTCGGTCCTTCTCTCATAAGTGTAAAAGAAACAGCACCTTCGGCATAGTGAACTGCACCCCATTTGTTAGACAGTATGATATACTATCTAACAAGTGGGGTGTTTTGCTATGCCAAAAGGAGTA
>ENA-USUG01001659-USUG01001659.1-human-gut-metagenome-genome-assembly--contig:-NODE-1659-length-36732-cov-4.648479_pt1 | contig 36732 bp, 37 predicted proteins | sample MGYA00250059_ERZ773394 | MGnify/ENA primary metagenome ERZ773394 (study PRJEB29103, sample SAMN06111957) | human gut metagenome | biome: human gut; feature: ankylosing spondylitis patient; material... | reverse complement strand
AGAACTCCAGATTGCGCAAAAGAGAAGCAGCGATTTTAGAGAAGAAGTAAATAAATTTTTGCAGAAAAATTCATAGGGCTTCACAGTCCAGCAAGGAGGTCATATGGCACAGCGTTGGAAAAAAGCAGGTAGCCTCACCACCGGCGGGATGAGTCTCAACGTCTTCACGCAGGACGAGATGGACGCTATCCACCGGGCTACCCTTGAAGTGCTGGAGCATACGGGAGTGCTTATCGGCTCGCCCGAAGCCCGTGCGCTGCTTGTCGAGGCAGGTGCTTCCGTCATCGACGAGGACATCGTCAGATTCCCTCAGTGGATGGTTGCGGATGCCGTATCATGTGCGCCCGAAACCCTGCTCCTCGCAGGGCGCACCCCGGACCGTGACGTGGTGCTCGACAGCACGCGCGTCATGTTCACAAATTTCGGCGAGGCGGTGTACCTTATCGATCCCGATACCGGCGAGGTACGCAACACCACCAAAAAAGACGTCGAGAAGCTCACCCGTGTTGTGGACGCCCTCGACGTCATCCCGGTTTGCGAACGTATGGCAGGGGCGCAGGACTACCCCGAGCAGGTGGCTGAACTGCATAACTACGAAGCCCTGCTGATGAACACGACCAAGCATGTGTTCACAGGCGGCGGCAACGGAAAACTCACCCAATACATGATCGATATGGCGAAGGCCGCTGTGGGGGAGGAAAACTTTGAGGAACGCTGCCCAGTGACCTTCAATACCTGTCCGATCAGCCCGCTCAAACTGACGGCGGACGTATGCGAAGTCATCATGACGGCGGCCAGGAACGGCGCGACGGTCAACGTGCTCTCAATGGGAATGGCGGGGGGCTCCACTCCGGTGAACCTCGCAGGGGCATTGGTCGTGCACAACTGCGAAGCCCTCGCCGGGCTTGTCCTTGCGCAAACCACTCGGCGGGGCGCCAAGTTCATCTATGGAAGCTCCTCAACGGCAATGGATTTGCGCTACGGCGCGGCTGTAGTGGGTACGCCGGAACTGGCCGTGCTCAACGCCGGGGTCGCGGCTATGGCCCGCTATTACAAGCTGCCCTCCTGGGCGGCGGGCGGATAGGGGGACAGCAAATGCGGGGATGCCCAGAGCGGACATGAAAAGACGCTGACCGGACTGTTGCCGATGCTGGCAGGTGCCAACATCATTTATGGTCTCGGTATGCTGGAGATGGGAATGACCATCAGCTACAGCCAGCTCTTGATGGACGCCGAAATGGCAGAGATGATGCTTTTCAGCATGGATGGCATTGTTGTGAACGATGAAACGCTTTCCGTGGACGTGATCAAGGAGGTCGGCCCGCGCAGTGATTTCCTCGCGCATATGAATACCTTTGAAAACATGTATATCCAATCAAAGCCCAAACTCATTGACCGCCTTACCCGTGACCGCTGGAACGAAGCGGGGCACCTCGACATGGAAAGCCGCGCTCTCATTGCCGCGAAGGAACTCCTCGCCACATGGGAACCGGAACCCCTCTCTGAGGAGGCATGTGCCCGTGTCAGGGCAGTGCTCAACGCCGCCGAACGTGACTACGGCGTGCCGGAAAGCCTGGAGTAAAAACAAAGAAGGAGAAGGCAACAGGCAATATTGTCTTCTCCTTCTTCGCGTACTGGGGCATACTTCTATTTCCGCCACTTCCCCTGCCATCTCCGGTGTCCTCGACAAGCGCGCACCTGAGGAGCCTTCCTTCTTCCAGTCATGGCTTAGGGCTCAATCCCCCCCTCATTCCTCAATACTTCACCCGCCCTATTTCCGTTACCTGCCGGAGCTTTTTTCTTCCGGTAGAAAAGACGGTACCGGACAGGAAGCACCCAACACCCACCCAGATGAACAGGAACACCAGCAGCTTGCTCGCCGATATGGGTTCGCGCATGACGAATGCGCCGAGCATGAAAACCGTAGTCGGCAAAATGTATTGCATGATGCCCAGCGAGATCATCGGCACGCTGCGGATGCCGAGGCTCAGGCCCAATTGGGGAATGGCGGAGACGAATCCGCAGCCGATGAGCAGCAGATCCATGTATGCGCCTCCTGCGAGGAAATGCCCTTCCCCTCTTTCTCCCAGCCAGATCAGGTAACCCCACAGGAACGGCGCGGAAAACAGCAGCTCCATGAGCATACCGGGAGCGGCTCCGACCGTGGCGCGTTTGCGAAAGAACGCAAACAACGCCGCGGAAAGGGCCACATTCAGTGAGGCCCACGGGACGGCTCCATATCCCATCAGCAGAATAAGCACGCCGATCCCTGCGAAGATGATGCCCATCCATTGCAGGCGGCCCGGACGCTCCCTGAAAAACAGAAAGCCCAGTATCGTGCTGATCATAGGGACGATGTAGTGTCCCATGCTGCATTCGAGCACCTTGCCGTTGGTGACGGCCCATATGTATATCCACCAGTTCCAGAGATGGGCGAGGCTGCACAAACCGATAAGCGCGATCTCGCGCCGATCCCTGATCGCGCGGAAAAACGCGGGAAACTGCCCCTTCCACACCATGAAGGCGGCGATGATCAGGCTTCCCCAAAGCGAGCGGTGGCTGACCATTTCGAGGGCCGAAACCCCGTGCAGCAGATTCCAGTACAGCGGGCTCAGGCCGAAGGACAGGTACACGCCGAAAAGGATGCCCATGCCTTGCCTTTGAGAGAGGCCGCCCGCAGCAGTGCGGGGTGAACGGTGTTCCATCGTTCCCTCCTTTGAAGGCAAATCCGGGCCGTGCGTTCCGAAAACGACGGCCCGGCGGACAAAAAGAGAGCCAGCGGGGGAAACCAGCCCTCTTTCCGTTGGGGACAAGATCAGACGTTGCGGATTCCGGCGTATTTGGCGAAAAGGGCCTCGGTTTTTTTCACGTCGGTCAACGACAACAGATCAAAAAGATCGTCCGCAGCCTCATGCGAAAGCAGGTGTTCCCGTTCGGCGGCTTCACGGCAGGTAATATTGTGTTCGTACGCCAGATTGGCCACACGGCTGCCGATCTTGTAACCGAAGAGCGCACTTACCATCGTCGCCAGCGAGGTCGAGCGTTCGGCCGTATGGAGGCATTTTTCGGCATTGGCGGAAAGGCCCTTCACACACTTGTCCGCGAAGAGCACCATGCTGCGGCTCAGGATGTTGATACTGTTGAGGATGCTGCGGATCGGCACGGCGGAGGAGGCGCCGAGGTCCAGTTCCCCGGAGAAGGCTCCGAAGCCCACGCCCGCCTGATTGCCCGCTACGCGGTGGCAGGCCAGAATCATCACTTCCGTCATGACCGGGTTGATCTTGCCGGGCATGATGGAGGAGCCGGGCTGCACTGCGGGGATGACGATGTCCCCGAATCCCGCGCGCGGGCCGGAACCCATCAGGCGGATATCGAGGGCCGCCTTCGCCGCCACGGTGGCGAGAGCTTGCAGGTGCGCGTGCAGGATGATGAAGGAGTCGGAAGCCTGAAGGCCGTCGAACAGATTGGCGTCACGGCGAATCTCACGCCCGCAGACGGCTGAAAGGTTCTTGTAGATATGCTCCGAGAAGCCGGGCATACATCCCATGCCCGTACCCACGGCAGTGGCGCCGAGCACGCCGGTGCACCAGCGCGCCCGTTCCCTTTCCAGCAACAGCCGATTCCGACGTATTCCCGCAGCATAACCGGAAAATTCTTGCCCCAGCGTGATCGGTACGGCATCCTGCAAACAGGTACGTCCCATCTTGACCACATCGGCGAACTCCGCGGCCTTGGCGTCCAGAGCCGCCTCAAGGTGCGCAGCGGCCTTGAGAACCCGGCCCACTTCATTATGGATGGCGATCCCCTTGGCGGTCGGCACCACGTCGTTGGAGGACTGGCACATGTTGACGTGGGTATTGGGATGAACCTGATCAGAGCCCTTGTATCCGGTAAGAATCTCATTGGCCCGGTTCGCCAGCACTTCGTTGGCGGCCATATTGAAGGGCATAGCCGGTCCCGGCCGTAACGCGCTGCACGGTCATAGGCTTGAGCACAAGCGAATTGTTCAGGGTATCTACGCACTTCTGCGTCCCCTCGACGACGAAGAAAAGCTGCTCGCAGTTATGATGGGGATGCATCTTGAACCCGGCCGCCGGGGGAACCCGGTAGTCATTGAACACGAGCAGAGAACCGAACGCGGCATTGCGGGGATCGAAGTAGTTGTTGAAAGACAGAAGGCTCGTCACGCTGATGGTGCCGTACTGTTCCGTATGACATGCGGATAGGGGAATGACATCAATCATCGTCGGCCTCCCGAATGCGCTCCAGCATGTCGCTGTCCAGATAGCTCCTCCAGATGGAGACGACCTTGCCGATCAGCGGGACGAAAAGGATTTTGTTCATGTCCAGAATGACCGGGGAGTATTTCACATTGTTCGAATAAAAGATGAGCAGGTTGCTCTGGACGCAGCACCGCTTCAGGGACGTACCCACGGCATCGCCCGCATCAAGGCGCACGCCAAACAGATCCCTGCCCAAGTTCTGTTCCATGAACGGATGGTAGATGAAACACGGCTGAATATAGGCAATGTCACCGGGCATGATTTCCGGGGCCATGCTGTCGTCACCGACGATAATGGCGTAGGGCTGGCGGAATTCTCCAGTCTGAACGAATGAACTCGTTTCGCGCAGCCACCCGGAGGGGACCGGAGGTTCCTCCAGCGTCTCTGAACGGGAGAGATACAGGGGAATCCAAACCGTCATCCCCTCCGAAGCGGGTTTTTCCCGTCCTATAATGAAGTCCGAGAAGATTCTGCTTCCCTGAAAATCGGAATCCTGTATCCCGTTGCGGCCAAGAAGATAGTCCACGCTCACCTGCAGCGCTTCGGCTATAGTGCAAAGCGTCGCATAGTCCGGCTCGCTCCTGTCATTGATATAGTTGCAGAGCCTGGAGGGGGTTATACCCAGACGCAAAGCGAAATCCATTTGAGATTGACGCTTTTTTGCCAAAAGAGATTTAAGCCGCTTTCCAAAAGACATAGTTCCCTCTTTGTTTTGAGTGTATGGAAAATGGTTCCTTTTCTGTCAACGTAGAGTGAAATGTTCTTCATCTCTTTGACTCAAAATAAAAAGTGAATAAATTTCATTTCATTATATTGATTAGGGCATCGTTTTTTCTCCTTAAAAAATATTTTTGAAGTTACAAAAAATACACAAAAAATGCTTTCATGTGCATTTTTGTGTACAGAGAGCCCGCAGGAGTCGAAATATCGACGTACTACGGGCTACACATGCTTTCACAGAGCTATAAATATACAGTTATCTATTAAAAATATCTTTGTTTATAGTATGTTATCTAAAACAAAGGTGAACAAAATCAAAGCTGGCTGTCAACACGCCGAGGGCTTGCGAAAACGCGGAGAAATCCGTCATCCGGATGGCATCTATGTGTTTTATTAATAGAAATGATGTGGTGGATAAGAGATAGGTAAAAATGGGATGGGTATGTGCCAAAAGAGTGTGCGAGCGAATCGTGGCATCCCATCCATACCCAATGGTGCAAAATTCCCCCGAAAAGGAAATGACTAGACACATCCTTGCTTCATTTTTAAGCAATTACACAGCGTAAGGAATTCTATCCTGCTCATGAGAAAGCCCCCTTCCTTCCGGTCGGGGGCTTCTCCTATATTCCCATGTCCCTGATGGGCATCGCCACGATGCCGAGCATATAGCCATACATCCAGGTTTAGAGGCTGGTGATCGGGGTCATGCCGTGCCCCTCGTCAAGAGCTTGTCGGCGATCCTCTGCTGGTTTGTCTCTTCCTTAGGGCCAGGCATATCCACACGGACTCTCAGTAAAGCCCGATATAACGAGGGCATTCAGGATGCCACATCCTGACGCTTGCTCGCATTGCCGATGCGCTCGGGAGAACTGATGGAGACGTTTAAAAGCCCCTACCCGTTCCTTCAACCTATTCCAATTTGGCGATAAACGACATCGGCCTGAAAACAAAGCAGTGTATGAAACAGAGGGGAAACTAAGAAGCGGGTAATTTTCGACGTTTGGTGACCCGTTTTGAACGTCTCTGGGTACACCTTGGCTTCATTCAACTAAACTAGGTGCATTAGATTCGTCTTAGAAACATTTTGAAATGCCCTTTACTATGTCTTTCCCCGCAAAAGCGACAAAAAAGGCTCCGTTATGGGGGAGCCTTCCTTATCTACGATGTCTGCCGAGCTTTTTTCCAGTCGGCATACGTCGACAGGAGCAAGTCCATGTGGCGCGGAATCTGCACTTTCAGGTTATATTCCTCCACAATGCTCTGGCGGGCAGCCGCTCTCACCGGGCCCATGGCATCCGAGCGGGCCAACAGCTCCGTCGTCATATCGGCAAGCATATCGTGATCCCAGAAGTCACACAGGAACCCGTTTTCGCCGTGCCTGACCACTTCCCGGACAGGTTCCGTATCCGAACTGACCAGCAGGCAGCCGCAGCTCATGGATTCGAACAGCCCCGCCGAAAGCGCGAACGGTGCCGTAAAATACACATGCACCGTGGAAGCCCGCAACAACAGCCGGTACTCCTCGTAAGGGCGGAACCCCACGAAATGGACACGGCGGGAATCGACAGGCACCTCTTCCCGCAGGCGCTCCAGCGAAACGGTCTCGTCGCTCCCCTGCCGTTCCGACGCCATGATCAGTACATGGCACTCGGGACGCGCCGCGAGCAACCGGGGCAAACTCCTGTAAAACTGGGGGAAACCACGAAAAGGCTCCAGCCCCCGGCCCGAAAACGTCACCAGTTCCTTGACGGTGGAAAGATCACATCCCTCGATACGGAAGCGCTCGGGCTTCGGGGAAAAGAAATCCGTGTCCACGCCCTCGTGGATCACGTGAATATGTTTTGCAATCTGCTGCGGGTACTGCTTTTTTTGCCAGCTCGTGGCCGTGACCACCAGATCGCATTCCGCAAGGGCATTGAGCTGGCAGAGGTTACGGACGCGGCTCTGGGCAAACTCCACGGCGGGCCGGGCCGCCCCTTGCGTGAAAAAGGTGTAATTGGCTCCTTTTGTGTAATACCATTCCGCATACACGGCATGGAACGCCTGAGGGAAAATATCCTGCGCGAAAAAACTGCATCCCCATCGGGGATGGGCGTAGACGATATCCGGTTCAAAGCCGCCCTGTTGCAGCTTCAACAGCGCATTGGCAAAACGTGAACCGTAGCGCATCATCTGCAGCAATTCCCGCTCGGCCCTGTCCTTCGCCATAACCGGCTGGACGCCGGAAACCGTCAGATTCCGAACGCCGGGAATCCACACATCCCGCCTGCTCCGCTCCGAAAGGAACACGATTTCATTGCCGGGAAGCCCACCCAAGCGCGCCGCCAACTGCCGAAACGGCCCTGGAAACGTATGATGCAGAAAAAGGATGCGCATAGCCCACACCGGTCCCTTTGGTATCGCCTCGTCAGGCGTTTTCGTCAGCAAGGCTTCTGACGAACTTTTCCCCCGCAGGCGTCTTCAAGTATTCACGCAACGCGTGCACAACATGTTGATCATACTTAGCCGATTCGGATTCCAGAATGTTCAGGGCCACGTCCACGGACTTGGCGTTACGATACGAGCGGGGCCGGATCAGCGCGCAGAACGTGTTCGCAACCGACAGGATACGGCCGCAAATGCCGATCTCGTCCCCGTGCAGCTTTTCGGGATACCCGGAACCGTCCATAAACTCGTTCATCTGGGAAATGGCTTCCACGACGGGCAGTTCGAAGTTGATGTTCTTCAAGGTCTCCCGGGCATATTCCACATGCCGCTCCATAGCCTGACGCTCTTCCGGCGTGAAGGCGCCGGGCTTGGTCAGCAGCTCGCGGGGCAACTGCATCTTGCCGATCTGCGACAGGCTGGCAGCCGTGCGGACGGTGCTCTCGTCTTCCTCGCTGAGGCCGAGGGTCTTGACCAAATCGCCGCCCAGGTTCGCCATATACGAGGACTGGCCGCCCAAATACGGGTCGACGGCCTCGATGGCGTGCATGAACGCGGCGATGGTCTGCCGGACCATACGCTGGTTGCGCTCCTGCGCATCGACAAGCTGCGTGATGTCGCGGAACACCGAAACCGTACCGGTGATCACGCCGCTTTCGTTGCGGTACGGCGAGCACGTGATCTGATAGTGGTACTTCTTCGACTGCAGCCACATCACGTCCTTGAACATGAAAGACTGCTCGCTTTGGATGGCCACGTCCAGCTGCTTATACAGCCGCAAGGCGGTGTCATAGCCAAAAATCGCCGCGCAATCCATGCCCACAAGCTCTTCGTCGGAACGCCCAACCATACGCGCGAACGCCTGGTTGGCATACTGGACCATGCCGCCCTTGTCGGTCAGGACGATGCCGTCCACAAGCGCGCTGTTGATGCCGTCGAGGAGCTGCTTCTGCTGATTGGAAATCTGATACAACTGGAGCAGTTCGGCGCTCACATTCCGGGCGTTGCGCCCCACGAGCCACCACCAGACGGCCAGCAGAGCCAGCAGCACGACCACGACCGCAATGACCGCCCATATGACGATCGCATTGCGCTGCGCCAGGAAGGGCTTGAGCGCGGCCGCCACCGGCACTTCCTGCACGACCAGCCACGGCAGCTCGGGAACCTTTACGCCGATGCTGTATACTTCATCAGGCGAGCCGGCCTCCCCTCCCCGGATCCCGAACGGCAGGCTGTCGTTCTGTCCCAGCTGCCAGTCGGGCAAATTCTGGATATCCGCGGACAGGGGCAAAAGATCTTGCAGCTTGGTTCCGACGATCTGGAAAACGTGGGTAACGCCGAACGAGCTCTCGCCCTTCGCCGTATCAATCGTTTCACCGAGGCGGGAAGAAACCATCAGAGACAGCAGAAGCGTAGCCACCGGCTTTTCCGAGCGGTTTTCAACATACTGGGGGGCGAAGATGGGAACGACCAAATCAAGGACCAGCCCATTGCTGGTCTTGCGCACGGGCAGGATGCCCAACTTGCCCGACTCGACCGCCTGCCGGATGCCCTGCTGCTGTTCCAGCGAGAGCGCCGGGGGCGTGACGTCCGTGGAAAGGTACGTCTGGGCGTCCGCATTGGTGATACGGGCGCGCAGGAATCCGGAATAGGAAATGAATTCCTGCAAAAGGTTCTTCATGAGCGGAAGCTGGGAGGCCAGCTGCGACAGGTCGTCGTTCCCGGAGGGGCTGTCCCCGGAGGCTTTCAGGAGCGGGGAGAGATCATTGCCCAGCCCGTTGACTTCCGAGGCGAACAGCCGGAAAAGATCCGCGCTGATCAGCCGGTTGGCCTGATTCTGCATGGAGTTGAACCAAAGCGAAAGCGCGTTGGCCTTGTTCTGGGCCGTAAATTGCAGACGGCGCTCCACATCCTGTTTGAGGGACGTTTCCGCCATGTTGATGTTGAACCATGCCAGACTGCCCGCAGCGCACAGCACAAGCACAAGAATGACGGCCATAAACCAGCCCATGCGCCTGTACGCCGCGGACTTGTTTCCCACCTTAGACTGGGGAATGATTTGTTCCATAACGCCCCTCTCTTTATCCGTTCCACTCGTCTGCATGGTCGTTCACTACACGTTCCAGCCGGAGCCCGACGGGCTAACGGCCCGTCTTTTTAGGAGCGGAAGGCGTCAAATGCGCCCACCGGTACTCCTCGTTCACTGAAAATTGCGGCCGATAATGCGAAAGCCGTTTGTGCGACAAGACCGCGTTGCTCAAATTGTCGAGTATCCATGCGTCCCCGTCCAGGTAGACGGCGGTGACGGCATGGTCGAGGTTGCGAAGCGTATCCTTCAGCACGACAATCCGCATCTGGGAAGCGGGAAAGCCCAGGTCGCGCAACGCGAAATACTTGGCAATGGCGAAATCCTCGCAGTCGCCCGACTTTTGAAAGAACTCCACGGGCGTCTCCCAATAGTCCATGACGCCCCATACATCCATATCGGTGCGGTAAGGCCATCTGTTGATCAACACGTTCACGGCTTTCACCTGCTCAAGCGGGGACATGCCCGACAGCTTCGCCTTGATGTCCTTCCATGCGCCCTGCCCGGGGAACTGCCGGTTAGCCACGTATCCCGGATTCTTCCGCTCCTTTTCCAGAACGGAGGTCCATTTCGGCATCTTCCCTATCTTGCTCCTCATCTCCAGCGTCCCGAACAGCCGTATGGGGCCGCCCTCTCCCCGCTTTCCAGCCGGGGCCGCCTGCGCCTCCGGTTCCCGCGCGGGCTCGGCCGGGGTTACGGCTGGAGGCGGGTCGGACGGCGCCGCAACCCGGGCACCCTCCGCCTTGTTCCTGTTCGACAGAAGCGAACCGACGGAACTCCGCTTGAGGAGTATTTCGTCGTCATCATCCGCAGCAAACGCGCCGGGATACGGCAATCCGACGAAAATACTTACTGCAAGCAGGCCCGCGAGGACACGAAGCCACCTCCAGAGGATCATTTACCTTTCCCGCAAGGCGTTCTGCCGGGCCTTCAAAATCGGCTTCAAAATATAGTCGAGAACCGTCTTCTTGCCCGTCAGGATATCCACGGTCGTCACCATGCCGGGGATGATCGGCAACTGCTCCTTGCGGTACGAAATGGCGTTCTTGTGCGTGCGGACCTTGACCAGGTAGAAGAACTCGCCGCGCTTGTCCTCAATCGTATCGGCGCTGATCTGCTCGAGATCGGCCTCAAGCCCCCCGTAGATGGAAAAATCGTACGCGGAAATCTTGACCATCGCCTTCTGCCCCGGATGGAGGAAGGCCACGTCCGCGGGACGAACCCGGGCCTCGACCAACAGAGTATCGTCAAGCGGCACAATTTCCATGATTGCTTCGCCGGGTTTGACGACGCCGCCCACCGTGTTGATGTAAATCTGCTTGACGGTACCCCGGACGGGGGATTTCAATTCCGTCCGCGTCACCCGGTCGCCGCCGGCGGCAAGGGTTTCCTTCAGCGAATTGAGTTCCGTGCGGCGCTTGCTGATTTCGGCGTTGATTTCCGCTTCCATTTCCGCCTTGCGCAACGTCAAACGCTGCTTCGCCTCTTCGGCGGCGGCCTGCGCCTTGGGGATGGAAGACGCCAGCGATTCGATATCGCCTTGCAGCGACACGACCTTCTGCTCAAGTCCCAGGTAGTCGACGCGGGAATAAATCTTGCGCTGCATCAGCGGCGCGGCGATGTTCCGCTGTTCAACGGCAAGCGCAAGGCTGCGTTCGGTCTGGCGTTTCCTGCCGGTCAGCTCTTCGACTTCGCGCGAGCGCTGCTCATACTGCGATTGCAGCAGGCCCATTTCGGCGTTCTGCTGCTGTTCGCGGGCATGGAAGATGGCCATCTGGTCAGCGATGGCCTGCGGGTGCGAAACCGACAGTTCTTCCGGGAAGGCGGGCGATTCGCCTTTCAGCTCGGCGTCAAGGCGGATGATCGAAAGCTCGTTCTCCAAGATCCTGTTCTGGGCGTCGCGGTATTGGCTCTCGGCAAGTTTGTTGTCGAGCTGCGCAAGCGGCGTGCCCTTTTCAACGATTTCCCCTTCACCGACCAGGACGGCCCCCAGGATACCGCCTTCAAGGTTCTGGATGATCTGCGTGCGCTGCGACGAAATGACCTGCCCGTTGGCGTGGGTCACCTCATCGATTTCGGCAAAGTTCGCCCAGATGCCCAAAATGAGGAAAAAGAGGCCGACAGCCAATGAAAGGAAGCGCGCCCCGAGGCGCGGCTTGCGCGCCAGTGCGGCTTCCACCTCGTTGACGTAGGGGAGCTCCTCCGAACCGATGGCCTGGGTGCGGGTATCGTTTGGGAGTTGAGGCTGTTGCGGTTTTTCAGGTTGCTGCGGCATGACTCAATCCTTACTGTTCGGTCCGGGGCGCGGGCTGCTCGCGCAGGCGGCGCAACACTTCGTTCTTCGGACCATCCGCAATGATACGCCCACCTTCCATAACGATGAGCCTGTCCACGAGTTCCAACATGCTCAGCCGGTGCGTGATCAGGACCAGCGTCTTGTTGCCCATCACCGCTTTGAGGCGGTTTTTGATCATCTGCTCGGACGCATTGTCCATGTTGCTGGTCGGCTCGTCGAGGATCAGGATGTCCGGGTCCCGCACCAGCGCGCGGGCCAGGGCCACGGCCTGGCGCTGGCCGCCGGACAGGGACATGCCCCGCTCGCCGACCTGCGCCCCGAACCCGGCCGGGTTGGAACGGATGAACTCCGTCACGCCCGCCAGCGTGGACGCCCGCAGGATCATCTGGTCGTTGATGGTGGGATCGCCGAGCGCGATGTTATCCCGGATCGTGCCGTAAAAGAGCACCACGTCCTGCGGCAGGAAACCGACCCTGCCCCGGAGGTCCGCTTCGGCAAGCTGCCTGATGTCCACGCCGCCGAATTTCACGGCGCCGTCCCGGGGCTGGTACAGCCCGATCAGCATCTTGCCGAGCGTGGACTTGCCGGACCCCATCCGCCCGACGACGCCGACCTTCTCGCCGGGCTTGATGAACACGGAAATGTCCGTGAGGGCCAGACGTTCGGCGCCGGGGTAGGCAAACGCCAGATCCTCAAAAGAGAACGAGGCGTCCAGCTTGCCGAACTCCACGTACTCGTTGTCGTTCTGGCCTTCGGAGGGAAGCTGCATCAGCAGATCGAGCGCCTGCAGGGACATGCGGGAATTTTGCAGTCTGGTGAGGAGGCTCGCGATCTGCATCAGCGGGGCCATTGCCCGGCCCACCAGAATGTTCGAGCCGATGAGCCCGCCCATCGTCATGGTGCCGTCGGCAATCCGATAGACGCCCCAGATGACCATGCCCACGGACACGGCCTGCGTGACCAGCGTAGAGATGGTGATGGCGAGATTGTTGTATTTTTTGGCCACGCTGCCGGCTTTGGCCGAAACTCCGACCACCTGTTCCCAGAGGTGCAGCATCCGGCTTTCGGCCATGCACGCCTTGAGAGTCTCCAGCCCGTTGACCAGTTCGACAAGCAGCGCATTCTTCTGCATGTTCTGCTTATAGCCCTGCTCCGCCGTGCGCTTGCCGGCCTCCTGCAGCACGATGCCCGTAATGATAAGCACGGGAATGGCGCACAGCGGCAGAATCACCAGCGGCCCGCCGATATATCCCAGCAGGAGCAAAGCCACCACAAGGAACGGCAGGTCGATGAACGCCAGAAGCGTCGAGGAGCTGAAAAATTCGCGCAACGACTCGAATTCACGCAGGTTGTTGACCAGCGCGCCGGTCGATTCGGGCTTGGCGTCCAGCCGCATGGTCAGCACTTTCTGCACCAGACGGCTGGAAAGCACGACGTCCGCGTTGCGGCCCGCCACGTCGACGAAGTAACTGCGCAGGTTGCGCAGCAGGAAATCGAAAAGGTAGGCTATCAGGATGCCTATGGCCAACACCCAGAGCGTATCCACCGCGTTGTTGGGAATCACGCGGTCGTACACGTTCATCACGAACAGGGGGCTGATGACGCCGATCAGGTTGATGACCACGCTGGCGAAGGCCACATGCCGATAAATCGGCATGTAGTAGAGCAGGACGTCCCAGAACCAGCGCTTCCCCTTGAGGAGCCGGATGCGGTCGGCCCGCTGGTCAAGCCGGGCCTCGCGCGTGGCGAAAATGGCGTATCCCGTGTACTCGTCCGCCAGCATCTGAAGGGGGACGGGCTGCACGCCCTCCCCCGTTTCCGGGAAAATCACTCCCGCCTTGCCGTCATCCAGGGACGTCAGGACGCACGAGCGGTCACGGGACAACAGAAGGATACACGGAAGCACCAGCGTGGAAATGTCCTGAAGGCTCTTCCGATAAACGATCTTCCCCTCAAGCCCCGCACGCTTTGCCGCGTGCAGGCAGGCTCCGGGAGAGACACGCCCCGTCCCGGCCAACCCCGCCATCAGAAACGCCGTGGAAACGGACTTGCCGCGAAGCCGCAGCAACGTAACCAAACTGTGCACCAGCGGCGGAATGAAATCCACGTCCGAAGGCGATAAACCGTCGTTGACCAGCGGGACGGGCTTCTTCTGTTCCGGCGTATCGGGCTCTCCCCCCTTCGGGGGTTGCATCACATCAGCCATTCGGACACTCTCAACGCAGGAACCTAGCGCTTTTCCTGCTGATTTCTGGGCGATTCATAAAGCGGATCTTCCTTGATGCCCAGTTCGGGAAGCAGCATACCCGTGAGGGCATACAGTCTGTACGCGCCTACAACCACGTTGCCATTGGCTGTCGTGTACTGCGTGGACGAGTTGAAAAGCTCGCTTTCCGCATCAAGCACGTCGAGCAGGCTTCTTTCGCCCAGCTTGAACTGCTCGAGATACGCGTCGCGCGTCGCCGTGTTGTAGCCGATGGCTTCCTCATAATACTTCTTCTGTTCCTTGGCCGCCAGATACCGGGTCCATGTATTTTCGATTTCCAGAGCCAGTTCGTCGTGGAAATTATACAGCGTCTCCGTGGCCATCCTCGTGCGCGACTCGGCGGCTTCGGTTCCGGCCTTGTCCGCCCCGCTGTTGAACAGGTTCCAGCGCATGACAAGCCCGGCGTCCATGCCGGAAGTCCACTGGCTGCCGGGGCCGCTGCGGTCGGAGTAGGAGGGGCCGACTTCAAAATTGATTTTGGGATGGTAGGCGGATTCGGCCAGTTCCTTTTCCCCGCGCGCGGCCTTGATGTCGGACATATAGGCCTTCAGCTTCGGGTTGTTCTTGTCGGCGACCTCCATCACGGCGTCATAACCGGTATACATGGGTTCCGGGACATACACTTCAGCCAGCGAAGCGGGCACGGGCTTCCCGGTCAAACGGATGTAGGAAGCCTCACCTTCCCGGAGCGAGGCCTCGGCATCGGTGAGCGTGCTCTGGGCGCGGGCCAGGCGGCCTTTGGTCTGGGTCACGTCGGCGGAGGAGCCGGCCCCGAGTTCCACGCGCTCCTTCTGGGAGTCCAGGATCTCCACGTGCTGCCTCACGTTATCCTTGGCAAGCTGCAGGATCTCGCGGCGGCGGAGCAGGTCCACATGGGCAATGATGGCGTCCAGGGCGAACGACGTGACGTTGTCGAGGACGCGGTAGGTCATGGAATCGACTGTCGCTTCGCCCGTGCGGACACGGCTGCGCGTGGCGAAACCGTCCCACAGCGGCTGCGTGAGCGTAAGGCTGATGCTGTTGGCCCCGTACATGTCCTTATCGGCGTTCAAAGGGCGCGTCGTCGTATTGCTCAGCCGGCTGGCGCCGGTACGCCCCACGGCGTCGACGCTCGGGCCCCACCCCGCCTTGGCCCTGCGGAGCTCATGACGGACGACGTCAAGGTTCTCCTGCATGACCTTCAGGCCACGGTGCGACTGCAACGTATCTTCAACAGTTTGCTTTACGGTCACTTCCCCCGTGACCGTTTTTCCCGCATATGCCTGAGCGGCGGCCTTCTCCTGAGAAAAGGCCGATTCCGGCGAACACGCAAGCCCCAAGGCTCCCAGAAGCAGCAGCATCCTCAAATGCGAAGATTTCATTCACTATTCCCCTTTCCATTGTAACGAATCTGCTCTACAAAAAATGAACGGCTTTCCTAACGCGTTATCGACGCCAGAAAACCGAGTAATCTACTACACTATGGAAAAACCGATGTACAGCGCGAAATAACGGTTTAAGCCGCTTTACGGGCTTGTCAAGAGGAAAAGTGATGCCATCCTTTTTTACGCCGTCTTCGGCTTCTCTGCAACATTTTCTCCAAACGTTGAGCCGTTTGGAAGAAGCCTTTTTATTATCACCACTTTCCGGACTTGAACAGGAAGGGGCCGTGCGCCGTATGCGTTTTGCCGTCGACGCGGGCCTGAAAGCGATGAAAGACCATCTTGCGGCATCCGGGTACCTTCCCGATACGCCCACCCCGCCCGCCGTCCTCGCCGCCGCGTGGCGGAGGCGGATCATCTTCGACGGGCACATCTGGATGGACATGCTCGCGCGCAGGAGTCAGCTTGCGAGGGACGACTCGCCGGAAACGCTCCAAGCCGCCGTGAAGGAACTGGAATCCCGCTTTCTCCCCGAACTCGCCCGCCTCCGGGATTGGCTTGTCCAGCATCCCTGTTCCGGGGAAAGAAAGCAATGACAAAAAAAGCGGCCCCGCCCCCTTGACGGAGCCTCCCTTTTTGTGGGAACATCTCTTCCACGGAGTTATACCATGATCTTTTCGTTTGCGCACTTTTACTATTATTATTCGGGACACCAGCTGCTGGCCCCGGATCGGATGTGCTGTGCGTAAATGAGACGTTCCGTAGCACATTGAGCTTTGTTCAGTAAGGACAAGCCACCGACCTCAAAGGGCCGGTGGCTTTTTTTGTACCTTTTTACCGCCGGGAGAAACCGTGATGCTTGCCGCCCTGACCAACCTGCCTATGGATGGAGCCGTTGGAGTCGCCCTCGTTTCCATGTTCGTGTCCTTTTCGATGTCCCTGTTCGGGCTCCTCCGCAATGTGAAACCGGCGAAACGCCGGATGGAGCGCAGCCATGACTGAGATCCTGCTCTGGGCCGGCTACTTCGCGGTCTTCGCCTTTCTGGTGCATAAGGGACGCAGCAAGGACGCCGTGCTCAGCGGCTCCGTAGGATTCGGCGTGCAGGCCTTCGCCTATGTCGCCACCTACATCTCGGCGGTGGCGCTCGTCGGGTTCGGCGGCCTCGCCCATGCCTACGGCCTGCAAATGCTGCTCGTGGCCGCGGGCAACGTCTGGTTCGGGACGTGGGCCGTCTACCGCTTCCTGGCGTGGCCAACGCGCAAATGGCAGGAACGCCTCGGCGCGCGCACCCCGGCGCAGCTGCTCGGCCTCGGCCACGGCTCGCCCAGCCTGACAAGGGCGATGGCCTTTGTTTTCGCCTTGTTCCTCGGCGTATACGGTTCGGCGGTCATCAAGGGGGCGGCGCTCCTGCTGGCCGAGATCCTCCCCGTGCCCGTCTGGGCGCTCATCTGGCTGGTGGCGATCATCGTAGGGCTCACCGTCTTCATCGGCGGACTGCGCGGCGTCCTCTACACCGAAGCCATGCAGGGCGTCGTCATGCTCGTGGGTATGCTCATGCTCGTGGGGGCCATCTTCTCCAAGGTCGGCGGCCCGTGGGAAGGTATGCAGGCGCTGGCGGCCCTTCCCCCCAGCGATCTCGCCAACAACGGGTTCGTCTCCCTGTCCGGCGGGGAACGGGGGCTGTTCATCCTCTCGCTGGTCGTCGTGACCTCCATCGCGGTGTGGGCCCAGCCGCAGATGATGCAGCGCCATTTCGCCATCGCCGATCCTCGCCAGCTCAAGAAAACCACGCCGCTCGCCATGTTCATCCTGACGGTACTCGTGGGCGGGGCCTACTTCGCGGCCGCGCTTTCCCGGCTTATCCTGCCCGAAGTCGCCAGCCCCGATCAGGTCATGCCCAAGCTCGTCCAAATGCTGCTCCCCGAGTTCGCCCTGCACATCTTTGTACTGGCCATCGTCTCCGCCTCGCTGTCCACGGCCACCGGCATCTACCACATCGCGGTTTCCGCCCTGTCCGAAGACCTGCGCGGGCGGCCCAGCAACCGGCTTTCGTGGTTCACCGGCATCGCCATCTGCGTGCTCGTCAGCGGCGGCTGCGCCCAGATCAAGGGGCAGCTCGTCGCCCTGCTCTGCACCACCAGCTGGAGCATCGTCGGCGCAATGGCGCTGGTGCCCTACGTCGCCCTCGTGCGCTTCGGACGCCGCAACGCCGGGGCAGCATGGGCCAGCGCCGCGTGCGGGTTCTTCTCCTGCCTCGCCTGGTACCTGATCGCCTACGGGCCCACCTCCATCTGGGGGCCGCAGCTCGGTTCCGTAGCCGCGGGCATCCCGCCCTTCTTCATCGGCTTCCTCTTCTCGTGGATAGGCTGGATCGCGGTTTCCGCCCTGTCCGAATCCCCGGCTTTGGAACAGGAGGCCTGATATCCCGGGGCTGGCGGCGTGGAAAGTCCCGCCGCCAGCCCCGACGGTTGCGGACGCCCCATCGAAGCGCTATAGCGGAGGGAAACGCTCAACGTGAAGGATCGCTCTGATGAGTCAGCCTGAAATCAATATCCGCATTCTGGATCTGAACGGCCCGCGCATGGCGCAAACCGAGCGGTCATTGCGCCGCCACCTGAAACAGCACGCTGTCGAAGCCCGCATCACCTGCGTGGGCTGCGGGCTTGAAATCGCCCGGCAAGGCTTCACAAACGCGACGCCCGCCCTGCTCATGAACCAATACACCATCACAGAAGGCAAGGAGATCACGGAAGAGGCCATCGAAACCTTCTGCAAGCAACTCCTCGTCTGGATCGAAAAGCAACAAGCCGGTACCCGCTAGCGGCTTGTTGGGGGACGGGCGGGAAGGCGTTGGGAAGGGGGAGGCTTACACTTTTTTCCTTCCTCAAGTCCGCCGAAGGGGATCGCCCTGCCCTTCAAGAAATTCCGTACGGATCGAATCCGTTCAGCGCGTTCCGTGAAACCGATTCCCTTTGAACCGCCATAGGGTTCAGGGGCGCAACGTCCGGCATGGGCACAAAAAAAGCGCGGTATGGCCCGCGCTTTTTTTGTGTGTCCCGCCCGCTTATTTGTAGGCGTTCATCATGATCTGCGTGGTTTCGTCGAGCGACAGCGCGTAGGGATCAAGCTCGAACAGCCCGCCCATCGTATGCCGCGCGTTGGCCGCGCACTTGGCCATGTCTTCCTTCGTAATGCCGTAGTCGGACATCTTCAGGCCGTCGACGCCGCACGCCTTCTGCAATTCCACAAGCGCCTTGACGAACGCCATCGGGCGCTCGGCCTCCGGCAGGTGCCCCGTCACCACGCCCATGGCCTTGGCCATAGCCGTGAACCGTTCGGGGGCCTTGTCGGCGAAGAACGAATAGTACGCCTCGGAAAGCATGATCAGCCCCGCGCCGTGCGGCAGTTTCGGATAAAAGGCGCTCAGGGCGTGCTCCATGCCGTGTTCGGACGTGCAGCAGGAGGTCGACTCGACCATGCCGGAAAGCGTGCTTGCCAGCGCCACCTGCGTGCGGGCTTCCAGATCCGATCCGTCCTTCACGGCGGCGGGCAGATATTTGGCGAGGAGTTCAATGCTTTTCAGCGCATAGGCGTCGCTGAGCGGCGTGGCGACGTTCGCGATATACCCTTCCGTGGCGTGGAACAACGCGTCAAAACCCTGATAGGCGGTCAGGTGCGCCGGGATGGTCAGCATCATTTCCGGGTCCACCACGGAGAGCACGGGGAAGGTTTCCGCGCAGCCGAAGCCGATCTTCTCGTTGGTGTCCTCTTTGGTGATGACGGTCCACGGGTCGGCTTCCGTGCCCGTGCCCGCCGTGGTCGCAATCGCCACGATGGGCAGGGCGCCGTTCACCAGCGGCTGCCCCTTGCCGGAGCCGCCGGAGATGTAATCCCAGTAGTCGCCGGGGTTTTTGGCCATGACCGCAATGCTTTTCGCGGAGTCGATGGAGCTGCCGCCGCCAAGGCCGATCACGAAGTCGCAGCCCTGCTCGCGGGCCAGCGCCGCGCCTTCATGGACATGGCGGAGCACCGGGTTGGGCAGGATCTTGTCGAACAGCGCGTGCCCGATGCCCTGCTTGTCCAGCATGTCGATGAGGCGATCGAGATAGCCGTTCGCGCGCATGGATTTTCCGGCGGTGATGACGACGAGCGCTTTCTTGCCCGGCAGGGGCGTTGTGGCGAGATCGTTGAAGCTGCCGGGGCCGAACAGGATCTTGGTGGGAATGGAATACGTGAATTTCATATGATTCTCCCTGATGAATGGACGGTGCGAAAGCGCACGGTGAACGAAATATAGAGTGCTTCACGAAAGCGCGAAGTCAAGGGGGCTGGCCTCTTTTTGCGGGACGAACCCGACCGGGGCAAGGCGGCGTGGGGGCCGCCGCATCCGTCGTCATTCAATCCATGCGGCCCGCAATACGCTGATTTCATGGGCATAGCCGGGAAGCTCATTGGGCGTTTCCAGATAGAACGGCAAGTGCCTCAAGGCGGGATGGTTGATGATCCGCGCAATCGCCTCCAGCCCGATGGTCCCTTCGCCGATGCGGGCGTGGCGATCCTTGCGGCTGGCGAAGGGCATCAGGCTGTCGTTCAGGTGGATGGCGTACAGCTTGCCCAGCCCGACATGCCGGTCGAACTGCTCCAGCACCCCGTCAAGATCGTTGACGATATCATATCCAGCCGAATAGACGTGGCAGGTGTCGAGGCACACGCCCATCTTGTCGCCCAGCGATACCGAGCGGAGGATATGCCCCAGCTCCTCGAAACGGCTTCCGACCTCGGTCCCCTTGCCGGACATGGTTTCCAGCAGGACGCGGGTGGTCTGCTCCGGACGCAGGATCGCGTCCAGCAGTTCGACGATGAGCTCCATGCCCGCGTCGATCCCCTGCCCCACATGGCTGCCGGGATGAAAATTATACAGCATATGCGGCAGATACGTGTCCAGCGTCATCACGTCCTCGCGCATGGCGTCCCGCGCGAACGCCCGCAGCCCCTCATCAAGGGCACACGCGTTCAGCGTATAGGGCGCGTGCCCCAGAACGGGCGCGAAGGCGTGCTCCTCCATCAGGCCGCGCAGGGCTTCCGCGTCCTTGGGGTCCGCCTTCTTGGCCTTGCTGCCCCTCGGGTTTCGCGTAAAAAACTGGAACGTATCCGCATTGATGGAGAGCGCGTCCTCCCCCATGTGGCGGTACCCTTTGGAACTGGACAAGTGACACCCGATATGCAGCATGACGACCCTTCCTGAATGGCTATCCTGTATGAAAAACACAAAGCGCCCCGGCGGTCAATCCCACCGGGGCGCTTCGCGATAATGGACCTGAGACTCTAAGGCTTAGGCAAGGGCCTGAAGCAGCAGCAGAGCCACAATGTTGATGATCTTGATCATCGGGTTAACAGCCGGGCCAGCGGTGTCCTTGTAGGGGTCGCCCACGGTGTCGCCGGTAACGGCGGCCTTGTGCGCATCGGAACCCTTGCCGCCGTGGTGGCCGTCTTCAATGTACTTCTTCGCGTTGTCCCACGCGCCGCCGCCGGAGGTCATGGAGATGGCGACGAACAGGCCGGTCACGATGGTGCCCATCAGCATGGCGCCGAGGGTCGCGAACGCCGCGCTCTGGCCGCCGAAGGCGTCGATGATGAAGTACACGATGATCGGGGCGAAGACCGGGAGCATGGAAGGCATGATCATTTCGCGGATGGCGGCCTTGGTCAGCATATCCACGGCGGCGCCGTAGTTGGGCTTCGCGGTGCCTTCCATGATGCCGGGGATTTCGCGGAACTGGCGGCGCACTTCAACCACGACGGCGGAACCGGCGCGGCCCACGGCCATCATGCCCATGGCGCCGAACAGGTACGGCAGCAGGCCGCCGATGAACAGGCCGACAAGGACATAGGGATCCTGCAGGGAGAAGGACACGTTCAGGTTGGGGAAGAAGCGGCCGAGGTCTTCGGTGTAGCAAGCGAACAGCACCAGAGCGGCGAGCGCGGCGGAACCGATGGCGTAGCCCTTGGTCACGGCCTTGGTGGTGTTGCCCACGGCGTCAAGCGCGTCGGTGACTTCGCGGACGTCGCCGGGCAGGTTGGACATTTCGGCGATGCCGCCGGCGTTGTCGGTCACGGGGCCGTAGGCGTCAAGGGCGACGATCATGCCGGCGAGGGCGAGCATGGTGGTCGCGGCGATGGCGATGCCGAACAGGCCGGCGTTGCTGTAGGAGAACAGGATGCCGATGGAGATCACGATGACCGGCAGAGCGGTGGATTCCATGGACACGGCGAGGCCCTGAATGACGTTGGTGCCGTGGCCGGTGGTGGAAGCCTGCGCAATGCTGCGGACGGGGCGGAACGCGGTGGCGGTGTAGTACTCGGTGATCCACACCAGCGCGGCGGTGATCACGAGGCCGGTCAGGGAGCACATCAGCAGGTTGCCCACGCCGAAGGTCTTGCCCTGGATCTGCATTTCAGGAGCGCCCCAGAACAGCAGGAAGGTCACGACGATGATGAGACCGGCGGAAGCCAGAGCGGCGACGGTCAGACCACGGTACAGGGCCTTCATGATGTTGTTGTCGGAGCCGAGGCGGACGTACTTGGTGCCGAACACGGAGCCGAGGATGCACACGCCGCCGATGAGCAGGGGGTACATCATCATGAGGTGCTGGAGTTCGCCGGTGAAGTAGATGGCGGCGAGCAGCATGGTGGCGACCACGGTCACGGCGTAGGTTTCAAAGAGGTCGGCGGCCATACCGGCGCAGTCGCCCACGTTGTCGCCCACGTTGTCGGCGATGACGGCGGGGTTGCGCGGGTCGTCTTCGGGGATGCCGGCTTCGACCTTGCCCACGAGGTCGGCGCCCACGTCGGCGCCCTTCGTGAAGATGCCGCCGCCGAGACGCGCGAAGATGGAGATGAGGGAAGCGCCGAAGCTGAGGGCCACGAGGGCTTCAAGCATGGTCTTCTGTTCCACGCCGAACATGGTCAGCAGGCCATAGTAGAGGACCACGCCGAGCAGGCCGAGGCCCACGACCAGCAGACCCGTCACGGCGCCGGCCTGGAAGGCCACGTTGAGGGCGGGGGTCATGCCCTGGCGGGCGGCTTCAGTGGTACGGATGTTGGCACGCACGGAAACGTTCATGCCGATGTAGCCGGCGACGCCGGACAGCACCGCGCCAAGCACGAAGCCCAGCGCCACAAGGCCGGAAAGGGCCCAAGCCAGAAGCACGGCCACGATCACGCCCACAATGGCGATGGTTTTGTACTGACGGTTCAGGTACGCCTGAGCGCCTTCCTGAATAGCGCCGGCAATCTTCTGCATTTCTTCCGTGCCGGTACCGGCGGAGAAGACGCGCTTGGAGGTATCATACGCATAGTAGAGGGCGAACAGCCCGCAAGCCAATACCACGATGAATGAGAACATCTCAGAACCCCGCATATCGCTTTTTAAAAGTGAACAAAGGACGCTCCCCCCTCCGCATCGCGCCTTCCGGCGGACGCGGTATGCCGGAAAAACGCGCAATCGAGCCTCCGGCCGAAACCGGGAAGCTCGTATGAGGTACAGCATCTCAAAAACACTGACCATATCAATGGAATCGGAAAATGTTACTCAAAAATAAGAGCACTGGCAAGCAAAAATCAGGGCCGGATACCGCGAAAAACCCTTCCGCCAGCCGCTTTCCGGCCTTCCACCCCTTGCCCGGCCCCCTTTGAGCCCCTTCCCCATCCGAAACGATACGGCCGTTTTCACAAAAAACGGCATCCCGGCATCACGATGCCCCTCTCGCCGGGACAAACAGCCGCCTCTCCTCGCATAAAAAGGGGCAAGCCGTCAACACCGGCCCGCCCCTTTCCGTATGGCATATGCGGAACGCCTATTTTTCGAGCGCCCTTTCCGATACCAGCATCCGCCGCCCCGCCGTGCCGTCGGGCTGCGTGTCCGTAAGCACCAGACGGTATCCGAAGGAGATCGAAAGCGGCTGATGCCGGTTCGTCCCCAGATCGAGGCTGACTTCAAGCGGGAGCCCGGCTTCGCGGTTCAGCGGGCGGGGAACCAGCACGGTGTCCTTGGAGGCAAGGACCCTGCCGTACTCGTCCGAAACGTAGACGCTCAGCATGATCTCGCCGTACCACGAGGCCCAGTCGGGCAGCTTGTCGATGACCGGATAGGCTTCCGCAACGATTCCAAGCTCATTGCCCACCGGTATCACCTGATACTGGAAAGCGAGGTAACGCATCTGGATGTTCTGGGACGCCTCATTTTTCCACGGATTGCTCGGGAGATGCCGCACGGACAGCCCCGAACACCCGGCAAGCAGCAGGACGCCAAGCAAAGCGAACACGCGAAGATTCATGAAGTTCCCCATCTTGCAGGACATGTTCCGACCGTTCCCATCGGGCCGGGGGACCCGCTTTCCCCAAGCCTTCCCCCTCTTCTACCCAATAGAACGGAGAAAGGTCAATGACAGACCCGGCTCATTTTTCTATCCATGCCTCGAGGCGGGCGGCGAGCTCGTCCGGCGGGTAGCTCGGGCGGTCGTACATGCCCGCCTGCACCCGCTGGCGCGAGGCTTCCGACAGGATGACGGCCGCGGCGACGGAGACGTTGAAGCTCTGGATCATGCCGTACATCGGGATGTACACCTCGCCGTCCACCAGCGAGTTCAATTCGGCGGGAACGCCGCTGTGCTCGTTGCCCATGATGACCGCCGTGGGCTTCGTGAAGTCGTAGGCCCCGAGGGGCTTCGATTCCGGCGTGCAGCTCGTGGCGAGGATCTGATGCCCGCCCGCCTTGAGCGCCGCATACAGTTCCTCGGCGCTGCGGTGCCGGACGCTTTCCACCCACTTGCGGGCGGACGCGGAACTTTTCTTGCCGAGCTCCGGGAACGCCGTATCCGTATAATAGAGGTGCAGCGCCGCAACCCCAAACGCGTCGGCGCTCCTGTAGATGGCCGAAACATTATGCGGATCGTGAATATTCGCCAACACCAGCGTCAGATCCTTCTGACGCCAGCGCAGTACCCGTTCCAGCTTGGCCCGGCGGCGCTCGGTGATTTCTCTGGCCACAAGATTCTCCTTACTCTTCAGGCTGAACGCCTACAATTCATCCCCGCCGCCGTTCATCGACAAGGCGGCGCGCTGCGCTTCCAGTTCCGCAAGCTCGGCTTCCAGTTCGCCGAGCTTCTCCAGCGCCTGTTCGCTTGATTCCTTCAACTGGCTGAACTTCTTCAGCAGTTCCGTCGTCTTGTTCCCGTCGGCGTACACCTCGGGGTCGGCCAGCGCGGCCTCGACGTCCGACTGCTCCGTCAGCAACGCCTCAAGCTGCGTTTCCAGCTTGGCATACGCCTCCTGCTTGGGGCGCATCTTCTTATAGAGGGCATTGCGCTGCTCGGCCTGCTCGCGCTTGAGGCGCTTCAGCTCTTCCCGGTCCAGCGCCTTGCCGGGGACGGGGCCCTCGGCCTTCCGCCCGGCGTCCTTCTCCCTTTCCTTCCCGGCCTTGGACGCCGCCAGCGCCGCGCGCCGCGCAACGTCGTATTCGGCGAACCCTTCCTTATAGACGGTGATCCCGTCCCCGGCCATCGACCACGCCTCGTCAGCCACTTCCGAAAGCAGATACCGGTCGTGGGCCACCATCAGCAGCGTCCCGTCAAAGGCGTTCAGCGCCTCGACCAGCGCCTCGCGGCTTTCGAGATCCAGATGGTTGGTGGGTTCGTCGAGCACAAGGAAGTTGGCGCGCGCGAGGAACAGCGACGCCAGTACGAGGCGGCTGCGCTCGCCGCCGGACAGGCTGCTCACCTGCCGGTCGAAGTAGTTCTGCCCGAGCAGGAACAGCCCGAGGACGCTCATGAGCTCCTCTTCCGTCATCCGGGGATCGGAAAGCCGCCGGATTTCGCCGAGCACCGTGCCCGAGCTGTTCAGGAGCTCCGTCTGGTGCTGGCTGTAGTAGCCCATCTTGACCAGCGAGCCCATGACCTGCGTCCCGCCCTTGCGCTCCAGACGGCCCGCGAGGATTTTGAGCAGCGTCGACTTGCCGCAGCCGTTGTGCCCCACGAGGGCGATGCGCTGGCCACGGTAGATCGTGAACGTCAGCGGAGGCCAGAGGCTCACGCCGTCCGGGAAGGCGAACGCGAGATCGGCCACGGACAGGATGGTCTTGTCGGCCTTGGGCGGCTCGGGCCACTTGAAGCTGAGTTCCTTGCGCTTGGCTTCCGGGCGGAAGCCTTCCAGCTCCTTCTCAAGCTTCTTCGCCATCTTCTGGCGCGATCCGGCCTGGCGGGCCTTGGTCGCCTTGGCCCCGAAACGGCGCACGAAATCCATCTTGCGCTCGATTTCGGCGTTCAGGCGCTGGGCCTCGCGTTCCCTCTGCTCCTCAAGCTCTTCCTGCAATTCCACGAACTGGCTGAACGTCGCCTTGCGGAAAACAGGTTTCGAGCCGCCAAGGTACAGCACGTGCGTCCCGATCCGGTCCATGAACACGCGGTCGTGGGCCACGAAGACCAGCGCCCCCTTGTAATCCATGAGGAAATCTTCCAGCCATTCCACCGCCTCGATGTCGAGGTGGTTGGTCGGTTCGTCGAGCAGCAGGACGTCGGCCCCGGCGACCAGCACCCGGGCCAGCTTTGCACGCTCGCGCCAGCCGCCGGACAGCTGCTTGATCGGCAGGTGCCACTTGCCCTCGTCGAATCCCAGACCGGACAGCACGGCCTGCGCCTTGTGCTCGGGATTGTAGCCGTACAGGGCCTCAAGCTCGGCCTGCCGCGCACCAAGGCGCGCGATCGCGGCCTCGTCCTTGGAGGCCGCCGCCGCTTCCCATGCGGACCAGAAGTCATGCCAGTCCGGCAGGACGTCCACCACCCATTCGAGCAGCGGCGTGTCCAGTACGGCCTCGTCCAGATCCTGCTGCACGTACCCCACACGGCAGCCGCGCGGCATGATGATGCGCCCGGAATCCGGGGCATCGGCGTCCGCCAGCATACGGATGAGCGTCGACTTGCCGCAGCCGTTGGGCCCGCACACGCACAAGCGGACACCGGAGTCGATGTCCAGAGAGAAGTCGGAGAAGATGTCCCGACCGCCGAATGCCTTGGAAAGATTTTGGATTGTTATTTTCATAATACGATGGGAATGCTATTCGTCGATCTGTTCGGAGGCCGTCTCCATGTCGTCCAGCCCCAGACGCTCACGGCGCGCGGCTTCCTGCTTGCGTTCACGGGTGCCGAGCGACGCGGTGCGGCATTCGTCCCACTTCGCCGAGCGTTCCTGATGGCGGGCGAAAATGAGAAAACCGGTATGGGCCACCATGCGGTCTTCGGGGCGCAGGCGATCCGCGATGGGCTTCCAGCGGCGCACGAGGATTTCGCAGACTTCGACGTCGTCGAAGGGCCCCTGCTCCAGCCCGAGGAGGAGCTTGCCGACCTGATCCACGGTGGGCAGGAGGAACGCCAGCGCAGCGCCGGGCGTCACGGCGGCGGGGATGTGCTTCAAATAATCCCACGGCGTCCGCACATCAAGGAACAGGGCGTCCGCGCCGGTCACGTCGCCGAAGCCTTCCGCGATGTCCTGACAGTGCATGGTCACGTTCTGCCCCACCCCGGCCCACTCCAGGTTCCTCCGGGCGAGCTTGTGGAATTCCTCCCTGGCCTCGAACGTATGCACCTTTCCGGTCGTGCCGGAGAACCACGACAGGGCCACGGTCAGGCTGCCCGATCCGGTGCCCGCTTCGATGACCGTGCGGTTCGGCCCCACGCCGAGACGCATACAGATGTACCCGATATCCTTGGGATAGAGGATCTGCGTCTGGCGTTTGACGCCCTTGACGATATCGTTCAGCGTGGGCTTCTGGATGCGGTACGGCACGCCGAGCGTCGTGCAGACTTCGGAACCGAACGGCGCTTCGACCACATCGGCCATGCGCAGGATGCCGTCCTGCGTGTGCATGTCCTGATTTTCATCAACGCGGCGCAAGCTCCGCTTCCCCTTGGGGGTAACAATAATAACGAGATCTCCGTATGCGGGCATGAATTTTCCTTGGTTTCATTCGCTAAAAGTAAAGGCCATACTCCAAACGCGCCGAAGCGTACAGAGGGGATAGCCCACAGTCAACCTGAAAGCAATGGCGGACGCCCCTTTCCGCCCGTGAATTCTTCGCCGGGATGCCCCGCCCGCTCCGGGCCATGCCGCCCGCCCTTCCCAAGCCTTGCAAAACGCGCAAGATCAGGCTTGACCTCGGGGAAGCCTTGCTTTATAGATTGTCGCTGCCATATTTGCGCCAGTAGCTCAGTTGGATAGAGCAGCAGCCTTCTAAGCTGCGGGCCGTGGGTTCGATTCCTCCCTGGCGCACCAATAGATTTCAAGAGGATACATGCCATAGCGTATGTATCCTCTTTGTCGTTTTCCGTTTTGGTCAATCACTGGTCAATCAATCGGAAACAAAGACAACATTTTCTTTTATTTCCCAAGGTTACCCCCTCCCTTCTCCAAGGCGGTTCTGCGCTATGGCATTAATCCAGCAGAAAACCGCATCTCTTTTGCTGTCCCAAATGGGGAAACAGCCTGTAAAAATTTCCCTTTTTGATGCAACACAATGGGATTCGCCCGGCGCGGTCAAAGGCACTTTTCGCGTTTTGCTTGATAACGAATGGTTTCGGGCAGGCCGCCAGAAGTATACGTTCCTCGATTTTTCCGGAATCGGCGGCCTGATCGCTCGCCTGCTTTTCGGAAAATCTTTTCCCATACCCAGCCCACAGCCTTCTATCAGATGGAAGGACCGCGTCAGGATTCCCGGTGAACTCGGGAGCCTGACCGGATACGTCATGGCTCCGCCGCATACCGGACCGGATGGGCGCTGGTGGTGCTGGGTTTTGACCTCAGAAGGTCCGCAGCTTGCATCCTGTGACGAAACAACTCCCGTAGGTACGCCATGAAGACACAAAAAGTTCTCGGACTCGTCGGGCTTGAAGCTATTTCAAAGGCCGTCGGTTGTTCGGAAAAAATCGTTAAGCGACTGATCCAAGAAGATGGTTTGCCCGCCCGCAAGGATTCGGACGGCAAATACCGGGCATCGGAACATGCAATTATAGAGTGGTTTTCAAAGAAGGGGGGCACGCCGTGGCACGCTACGCAAAGATAGACCGCCGGACGTTGAACGACGCGAAATACATGAATCTGTCCGATGACGCGCAGCATATCTGGCTCGAAATCCTTATCCATCCATCCATGACGGGTTTCGGAGCCATGCGCATGACCGTGTCCGGGCTGGCCTCAGAAAAAGGCTGGCCTCTGGACAGGTATGAAGCCGCCTTTGCCGAGCTGGAGACAAGCGGCATGGTCAGCTGTTCATAAAAAGCCACGCCTTCCGATGTCCCGCCCAAGGCGGCACCCAAAAGCGGATTGGACATATAGCCAAGGATCGAAGGGAGCTGTTTAGCCCCCGTATCGCCTACCGATCCGATAAGCCAGGCAAGGCCTTCGTCACTAAAGAGACGCCAAGGATTGTTAAGGATCTCCTCACTGCTAATGCGCCCGCCCACGGGAGAAAGTTGCCGCAAAATCTCGCGCGCCTTATCGGCGTGATAGCGTCCGAACCGCTCTACTGTCTGCCCGGCATCCGTCACCCCGGCGAGCTGCATCAACCCACCGAGCGCCTGTACGCCCTGATACGTACTCTCCGAGATGTTGAACGGCGAGCGCGGGAATACCGCCAGAGCTTCGGCCATCGTCTTGCTCGACATCATGTCCCGCGCCCAGTTCGAAGGCGCAGACAAGATATCCCCGAACTTTTGCCATGCGCTGATGTCTTCCTTGACGAGTGTGGCCGTTTCCTTGTTGAGCAGCGCCTCCTGTCTCTGCGTGTCCATGGAGTCGAGCCGATCAAACCATTCGATGGAGTTCAAGACCTTTTTCGTTGTCGGGATATGCCGCAATGCGACATCAAATTCGACTTTGGCCGTTGTCTTGGCGAGATACGCCAAGACGGCATCGTCAAGGCTCACGTTCGAGATCCCGCGCATCATGAACGCCGCGCGGTCAAAAGACGTCGGACGGCGCAGTGTCTCAGGCTCCTCAAACCCGCCCACACCCGCAGCGCCGATCCCCGCTTCCAGAAAATCCACTGGAGAAGGTCCTGGCTGGAGCAATGGCGGCATATCCGATTCCTGAGCGCCGTTTACCGAAGACGCCATTTCCGGAGGCGTATCAACAGCCGGAAGGTTCACCCCCTGCCCTGCGGAATCGGAAGCCATGCCGTCACTCCCGGGAAGGGCAAGGCTTCCTGGCTGAGGCAAAGAAGCGGAAGCTCCCCCCGTTGCCATCCCTCCGGAAGTCCCGGCGGCATTGCCCTCGATGTCGTCAATCCCCGGAAGCGTGAGCGTACCCGGTTGCGGCAGATAGATATTACTCATAGATCGCTCCCCTGCTCACAGCGCCTTTGGCGGCGATGGTCACTGCAAGCGCCCCGTGATGCTGGCCTACAGCCAGAGGCGTGTCGCACACCGTGCTTGTTGTTGAGGGAATGGTCACGTCTTTGCCGAAATACTGGTCATGCCAGCGATTTTCAGAACCGAATTCAAAAGCCATATGTTTTCCTCTTACGCCACGGCGGTTTCAGTGCCGTCAGGCAGGTTGTAGGATCCGATGATCTTGATACCGTTGATCGCACCGATAATAGTCTGAATGCTATTATCTCCGTTGACGTACATGATATCAGCCTGCTTAATCGCGCTGAATGTCTTCTGCACGATCTTGTGGTGCCCGAAGATGTATGTATTCGCCGCCGTTCCACGTACGGAAGCAATGGCATCTTCGATCTGGCTCAGCGTGGGCAGATTTGCGGAATCAACATTGACGATAGCGTGAACGGCACGAGCCGGATTGAGCAACTGCCAACCGAAACGCCCGCGGTACTCAACGCCGTAGCCGGATACTCCGGGCTGACTGCGCAAATGGTAAAGAGCGCCACCATTGAGCGGTTCAGGATCGAGCAAACGTCCTTGATTGAATTGCGTAGGGTCATAAATGCCGATGTTGTTTTCCTGATCGAAACGGACAATCAGGATGGTATAGGCATTCGCCGTTGCGCCGCATTTGGTGAGCAACTTGTTCTTGAGCGCCGCCTTACGCCAGTAGTCACGCCAGATCGCCAGCTCCGTATCCATGCCCGCCTGTTTGTAAAAGGCATTTTCACGGCGGGCGAAATAATTTGCGGCCCCCCCGAATTGCGCAGCCTTATCCTTGCTGACTTCCACCTCTCCGCCGAGCAGATTGACGTAGGTTTGGAGGGCAGATATGCGGGAAAAGCTCTTGCAAAAGCCTATTCGTCTCAAACTCGCGCTTGATCTGGCGCAGGAATGCTTTTGCGATGGGCCGCGTGTGGCTGAAAATGCCTACGGTGAGTTCAGGATCGTTCAGGATGTTCTGGATAGTCAGCCCCACAGTGATGATTGTGCTCTTGTAGTGCTCACGACTCCACAGATCGAGATGCCCGTCGGGTTCCCGCTGTACTTCCCGGCACCGCTCATAGAGCCAGTCCCGGTTCATGTCTTCGCGCTTCATCCCGTATACGAGCAGGAAGAAGAGATCCCCGGCGCAAAGAGCCCACAGGTCATCCGCAGACTTGGCTGTCTTGTAAACGGCAATCGCTTCTTCGCGGTTCATATTGAGCTTCCTCCGCCAAGCACTTCCAACAATCTGGAAATGTTCTCACTGACGGTATGAGTCATCTCAATTGGTCTTCCATCCGCGCCAGTCACTTCCTGCCTCTGCTTCCACTTCTCAGGGCTGCGGTTAATCAAGAAAAACTGTTGAGCCCTGACATCCCCCGGAATGTGTTTCGTCACCCGCCTGATCACTCGTTGTTGTTCTGGGTTATCAGGATCAGGCTCGGTATGTTCCTCGACGATTTCATACCCTCTTGCCCGTTTGTAGAGAGCCGATTCGACCTTGCGCACCTGCTGCATCTCAATATGCAGTTCCCGGCCAGTGCGAAGCGCTTCCTCAAATTCTGGGTATTCCTTCTTCCAGTTCGTGACCGTAGACGGCTCAACGCCGAGCCTCGCGGCAATGACGCCTTGCGTTGCGCCCGCAGCTGCAAGGATGCGCGCCTGCGCCGCGAACTCGGTCTGATATTGAAGCGGCCTACCTTTCTTCGCCATGCTTGTTGTCCTTCAGTTCTCCAGCGATATACGTTTCAAGCTGTCTTTTTCCCCTCTTTGTGATGAGAAACAGCAAAGAGGGAACTTTGAAGCCGAGATTTTCGAGATGCCTCATGACGCTTCCAGCATCGCAAAGTACGATCCACCCAACAAAAAGATGTATGAACGGCAAGTTACACTGGAAAACCCTGGATAACGTCATATTGACCACGCAAACCAAGAGAACCCATAGGAAATAGGATACGAACTTTATGCACCCATGCCGCGCAACCCGAATATCCCATGTCCCCGCTTTCTTCGCGTCCATCCACCCGAGTACGTAATCGGCGGTCATCATGGCGAACATGGCGTACACCAGCACGATATCAATACGGAAAAACCCCACGACAGCGCCAATCCCCCACTGAAAGCTCAATCCATACCCGATGATAGTCCTTGGGATAACCGAGCTGATAGAACAGGGAGACGATAACGGCCTGTGCCTGGGCGGGAATGTTCGGGAAGCGCAGGCGGGAAAAACTTTCGTACTTCCTGCGGGCCCGCGTGATGTAGTCACGATGTACGCCACTGTTGATGCGGTCGCATTCTTCATCTGAGATGGTGAGAGGCCGTTCGCGCAAGGCTTCAATGGCGCTGTACTTGGTCTTCGAGAGATACGGAGACAGCTTTTCGGCAAGTTCGCCGGTGATGCCGTACCGCGCAAGATCTTCCGGCCCCTGTTGCCCTAGATCAAGGCCGGTGGCGATGGTCACGCCGGATTGTCCGATGGGCTTGAATCCTTTTGATTCACCGCCACGGTAGTTGCGCGGATCGCAGGGGATATATCCGCGAAGTTGCCGCGTTTCCCATTTTTCAAGAAAGCGCTCTATGTCGTCGTACGCGATCGCCATGCCCGCCCTCCACAAGCTGGAATTTTCTCCATGCTTACACCCTGAAAAAAAGGGCTTCCGGAATATGCGGGCAAACGGCGGCTGGATACGGACAAACGGCAGGCGGATACCGCTATACGTCCTATTGACAACTTTTAGGGATTTTCCGGAAAACCCGGAAACGGGTTTGGAAAGAAGAACGATGACGGCAGACAAGCGCGACAGATCTGCATCAAGTTACAAAATATATTCAATGGATTATAAAAAAGAACACGGCAAAACATCTTGCGTTTGACGAAGATATTTTGCCGTGACGTGAGATAGACTCAAAAATGACAGCACTAGCCTATATACGAAAGTATATTTATAGGTTTTATTTTTTGAATTAGTTTTTCCGATAAATGACCCCTCAGCCCTTTTCCATCAACGGAATCTGGGAATTTCCGGACCCATTCAAAAAAGAGCCTTCCCTTTCCGTCTTGCTTCTCACCAGTGCGATATGTTCCCGGACCACTTTGACACGTTCCAAACCGTACCCCATCACGTTGCTGGAGAATGTGACCTCTCTCCACAATCGCCTTTTCACTCTCTCGCCTCTTTCAAACATCCTCTCCGTTCCGGACCCGCCTTCCGAAGCCCGGACACCCGACGCCGACGGTAAGAGATCTGTATTCCTGTATTCTGTATTCGTTGATTCACCATAGCCTTGCGAAAGGCTTTCGAGAAGAAACCAAAGGAAGCCAAAAGAGGCATAACTTGCTGAAATCAAAAGATACGAAAGAATGCGGCCGACAAGTTTTTCGATTGTGGCCGACATGGGATTCCGCCAGGTTACGGCAGGTTTTCCGGAGCCCCAAACACACCTCTGGGAAGCACGAAGAGAGCCCCGCGAAAGCCTTTCGCATGGGCGTTCATGAAAGCATTTCGAGCCAGGTACGCTGTGGAATCAAAGAAATGGGAACGAAAAATCCCCGGAAAAAAGGCCGGGGATACAGAGGCGCGACTAGTAAAAAAGACGATACGTTAAAGGCTTTCAACCCTGTCAACGGGAAAGGATTTCGTGAAAACAAAGATGACGTATGAACAGTTATCTGATAGGCGTTAGAACAAAGAGGGGGAGAAAAATGGGAATTGCAAAAATCGCATGTTGGATTGCCTATATTGTAATGGGGCTGGTCCAGATCGCCGCCTTGATGGAAGCCCTTCACCACTTCTTTGGATTCTGGAAATTTTTTGCTTTTCTGGGAGCAGCCTTTCTTTCCTACATTCCACTCGTGGGAAGTATACTTGGTATGCTTGCGGCGAAACAGGTATGGCATTGGTCATGGTGGCAAGCCATAGCCCTATTCATGTGGATACCTTTGCTGTTCCTATGCACTTCCGGCCTGGCTGGCTTCCTCTCTCTCTTTGCAAGAAAGCCTTCCACGCAATGCCCCACGATTGATGCAGAGCCCGCAATCAGCCACCCCGCCTACGATGCTCGGCAAGCCCCATTCTCTGAACCTTCTCCCAAGGTTTCCTTGCCGCTGGATGTTGAACATGCAGCCGAACAGCTCGATGAACCTCAAGAACAGGTTCCCTTTAAGCCAGCGGAGCCGGCCCAGCAGGTTCCGCCTCAGAAGAAAACCACTTTCATTCTCGTTCGATTGTTTGCCGGAGAGCTTCCCCTATGGGCCGCATATTGGATCGGCGGCGTTATCATGGGCATTCTCTTCAATCTATCTCAGGAGCTGGTCTTTTCCCGCCGGGCGCTGTTGGTGTTCGGGCATTCAGGCTACCCGGTATTCCTGTACATCTACTTTTTCCTGTACGTCTTCTATTTTGCCATCTCTCAGATAGGCATCTGGCGAAGCGCAACGAACTATGAAGGAAGATTTTGGAGGTGGGCCCCCTTGTTGGCAAAAGGAAGCGTCGGCCTGGGCTGGATATTCGGTATACCGGCCTTTGTGGAATACTACCATCAAATACGGAAAATCGCCGGATTTATCCAAAACCTGTAACTACAGAGGAAAAAATGAGAAAGTATTTTCAATTCGTAATGGTATGTTTCGTCGTCTTTTGCATGTACGGAACGGGTCATGCTGACGGGATATTCAAAGTAGGAAACACCCTGTACAAAACAGGAAATATTCAAGGATTTGTTGATAGCGACTCTTTTGACGCAAGCTTTAAAGAAAAATTCAGTAAAATTGTCAAACAAAAATACGTAAAAATGTATGTTCTTGAGGAACAACTTCCTCTGTATAAAACAGGGGGAAGAGTAAAGAACGCAAAACTTATTGGTATATCCTTTGCAACTATAAAAGATGAAAATCAAAATGTAGCGCAAAACGATTTTGAAAATACGCTTCATCAAGTGAGCACTGTTTTTAACAGTTCAAAATCAATTGACAAAGCGACATTAGAATCTTTAACAGACAATCAAAATCTTCATGAAGTATTCAAAAGTGCAAAGTCTGTAAAATTGGATGAACAGCAAGGGCCACAATGGAAATACTGGATAACCGGAACGCAACTGCAAACGCAGGATGGAGAAGCCATGCTTTCCGTTACCGGCTACGGGCTGCTCTACCTCAAAGGCAAAATGCTTGTCATAGCGGCATCAAGCGTTGGAGGCAGTAACGATTTGGTTGAAAAAATCGACTGGGTTGCAGAGAGTACGCAAAAAACAATCGCGATGCTCCAGAGCAAAAACCAGTAAAAGAAAGCCGGGTTCCGCGAGGTTCCCGGCTTCTTCATTCCCTTACTCGCAAAAAAGTGTTCCGCCCTCTCCCCACGCCATAAAACCGAGGTTCATAAATTCCTTCCTGTGCAGGCCTACAGCATCCCAACTGTAAATACTAACCTATCGTATAAACCGGTTCCTCATCGCCGGTCTCTCCCTCTTTCCAGTACTGGATCTTTCCATCATTGGAAATTTTTATTCCTAGCCCATACTCCGCGATAGCTTTAGCCGCCGCAGTGCGTCCACCGCCCCCGGTGCTTCCACCCCGAATGTGAAGGATCGCTCCTACGCAGAGGAGCTTGCCCGTTTCATCGACAATGGTCGCGCCATCGATGCCGACAAGTTCCTGACGCAATTTCCTTGGTATATCCTGAAATCGTTCGTATTTTTTTAGAATCGCCTTTAAAAATCTGCTCTTGTCACTCCCTGAGTCCTCTGTAAAGCGGTCCTGTTTCCCAATGAGTTCCGCATATTCTTCTTTTCTGCTTGAAGGCAACAGTCCTAGGCATCCCCCTGTTCGCCTGAATGAAACATCAAGCATAGTAAGATAAAGCGCCCTGCAAAGATCAGAATCGCAACCGCCATCCTCAGACATGCCTTTTATGTACGCTTCATGTGAGAAACCTATCCAAAGTCCGCGCCTGTAAGCAAAAGCAAGGCTTCCATTCTTAAAGCAAAGGATTTCACCATTTCTATTGAGAGCTATTGCAAAATCATTATCCAATGACCAACTTGCTAGGGAGTTAAAATGAACGGGACTAATGAGACGCTCCACATCATGAGGCTCAAATAATGGTTCATACGCAATAGGTCTTGAATCTCCATCACAGACAAGAATAGTGTCATGTCCTGATGTTAAAACCTTAAAAAAATCTTCTTTGAAAACATCCGTGCAAAAACTATTTCCATACCCATTAGAATGGCTAAATCCTATTGAATGACAAATAGGACTACCTTCATACGTCTGACTTGCCCACTCACCAAATGTACTTAGAAAAAAATATCCAGAGCCAGCATTTTTATCTGAAGAAAGAGATGTTGCCACAGCATAAAAAACACAGTGACGAGCAATATGATTTATAAAAAATGCTGGAGTATCTTTGACAAAAAAAAGAGAAAGTCCATAAATAAACTTTTTAAGAAACTCCTTTTCAAATATAGTCATATTTTTTTTATAAAATACAATATGCTCTCTTCTTTTTTTATCTAAATAAAATTGAATAGAAAATGCATAATCACTATCAATATTTGAAATTTCATTTTTTGTATCAATAATATATCTGCAATTACTAACAGCAGAAGGCAAATAAAGCTGTAGTGCCGTATCAAGATATCTAATCTGTTCTTCATATTCCATAATATATGCCTTATATTTTTCTTAGTAAAAAAATGATTGTGGAATATATTGGATATATCAATATATAAACTTTACAATGTCTGTAATAAATTAAAGAATATGAGGTGGAATAATAAAGATGGGATGAGGTCACGTATAAATGCAAGAAGGACTTTCTGTATCGCCTCTATAACATAAAAAATCCCTCACATCCTCCTTCTGATAAGCACCACCG
>ENA-USUG01001650-USUG01001650.1-human-gut-metagenome-genome-assembly--contig:-NODE-1650-length-36905-cov-7.251249_pt1 | contig 36905 bp, 38 predicted proteins | sample MGYA00250059_ERZ773394 | MGnify/ENA primary metagenome ERZ773394 (study PRJEB29103, sample SAMN06111957) | human gut metagenome | biome: human gut; feature: ankylosing spondylitis patient; material... | reverse complement strand
CGGATGTGGATGCGGAGCTGGTCGGCCCCGGCGGCGTCTTTCAGGAAATCCACCGCCGCATAGGAGGCGTAGGTGGCGCTCACCAGCCTCGACGCGGTGGCAAGAATCGGCCGCATGAGCTTCCAGGAGCTCTTCTCCGTGGACGATATGGCGCATGCCGAGCCGTGGCGCAAGCTCCTTTGCAACACGTATTTCTCGACAGCTCTCACGCTGGCGTTCGGCTTCCTGCTTACCCAGATCGGCTACGCGAATATCTGGCCGCTCTTCGGATCTGCCAACCAGCTTCTCTCCGCGCTTGTGCTCATCACGCTGTGCGTCTTCCTGAAGGTCACGGGCCGCAGCAACAAGATGCTCTTCCCGCCGCTCATCATCATGCTCTGCGTGACGTTTACGGCGCTTGTCCAGCGGCTTCTTGCGATGGTCAAGGCCATTCAGGCAGCAGCTTCCACCACCATCCCGGCCGGCGAGACGACCTGGGGTGCGGTGTTCATCGCGAACGGCCTGCAGCTGATCATCGCGGTGCTGCTCATCGTACTGGGCCTGACGATCGTCGTCAACGCGCTCAAGAGCTACGCCAAGAGCGAGTCCGGCAGCGAAAAGGCCAAGGCCTGATTCATCTATCAAGAAACGAACCCCGCTTCCACAAAAAACGTGGAGGCGGGGCTTTGTCTACGTGCTTGCGCCGAAAAATGCCCCCTCTATGGTGTCCATAGAGGGGGCATTGCGTGTGATTGCTGGAAACTTATTCGGCCTTGGGCTCGTCGGCTGCGACCTCGATCTTGATCTCGGGGGTCTCGGCGGGAGCGGCCTCCTCTTTCTTCGGCGCTTCGCAGCAGCAGGGCACTTCCGCAGCAGCCGCATCCTCTGCCTTGGGCTCCGCGTCTTCAAAGTCGGCCTCGCAGGCAGTTCCCGGCGCGGCAGGCGCTTCATCGGCGGCCTTTACCTCGTCGATGTAGTCCTTGAGCTCGGCGATGAGCTTCTTGGACTCGTCGATCTTCTGGCACCACGGAAGGTACTCCGCCGTATCCATCTCTTCGCCGACCGCGTAGTCGCGATAGTAGAGCTTACCAAGCTGGGCTTCAGCCTTGCGGATCTTATCTTCCTCGGCGTAGATGGAGACGTTTGCCTTGGCGACGGCGGCCAGGACCTTGGCCTTCTGGGTCGCGGTCTGGGCAGCGCCCATCGCAAAATTCTTGACGCTTTCAAAATTTTCAGACAGATTCATAGTAAATACTCCCTTCTAGGTTGTTGCATTCTTGTCTCGATTATATCACACTTTTCAGAATGTGTGGTATCTTTGCGCACTTTTTTCAAAAAGTTCACATTTCGTCGGGCTTTTCGTCCTGCGTGTCAGGCGATTCATGGATGCGGTTCGCAAAAAGGTTCTCGGGCTTCGGCTTTTTCTTCAAAAGTACGAACGCAATTGCGCCTGCGGCTGCGATGAACGATACCGCCGCAACGAGCTGACTGACGCGGATGCCGGTCGAGAACAGATAGAGGCTGTCCGTGCGCAGGCCTTCGATCCACGCGCGCCCAAGGCCGTACCACGCGACGTAGAGCAAAAACACCTCGCCGTCAAATTTCCGCTTCTTGCAGTAGAAATGAAGACCGATAAAGCCGACGAGGTTCCAGACAGATTCATACAGGAACGTCGGATGGTAGTAGGTGATATTGCCCGCCGCGTCGGCAAGACCCATTTTGAAAAACGAGTCCGTCACGCTGCCGTGCGCTTCGCGGTTCATGAAGTTGCCCCACCGGCCGCAGATCTGGCCGATGATCACACCCATAGAGGCGTTGTCGAGCATGACCAGCGGCGGGATCTTCTTCACGCGGCTCAAAACAAGCACAGTGATCGCGCCGCCGATGATACCGCCGTAGATCGCCAAACCGCCCTCCCAGATGTAGAGCATGGAGATGGGGTTATCGCGGTACAGGTCCCAGTAGAACACGCAGTAGTAAAGCCGCGCGCACACAACGCCGATGGGAACCGCCCACAAAATGAGATCGAGCACATCGTCTTGCGTGAGCCCGAACGTGTTGGCGCGGTACATCATATAGAGCACCGCCAGCAAAAAGCCGCAGGCAATGATGATACCGTACCAGTAAATCTCTTTTCCGAAGATCGTAAAGGCAACGGGGCTCGGGTCTACCGTGATGCCAAGGTTCGGAAACGAAATAGGTGAGGTCAGAAGCATGGTTTATTCCTCCTCGCGCTTCGGCGTGATGACCGACAAGAATGCCTGTTCTTCTTTGACGTTCTCACGGATAAATTGTTCCACATCCTCCGCCGTGACGCTCGCGTAAATTTCCGGATAGTCAAAATATTCTGCGCCGTCAAAATAATACGCGCACATGCGGTAGCACGTTCCTTCAAAGCCGTCGAGTTCGCGCAAGCGCCGTCCGGTGACGGATTTTTTGAGCCGCGCGAGAAGCGCCCGGTCAACGCCGGTTTTCAAAACGCGCGCCGCTTCCGCCAGAACCTCCCGCAAAATGCGCCGGGGGTCTTCGCTGTCGCCGGACAGCTCCAGAAGCGCCATGCCCTTCATGCGCTCGTAGTCGACGGAAAAGTCCGCGTCTATGACGTTCTCGTCATAGAGCTTCTGATAGAGCTTGGATGATTCGCCGACGAGCATCTCGCCCGCAAGCTCGCCGATGAGATCCATGCGCATCGCGTCCGCGCCGCGCCCTGCGTCCGGGCAGCGGAAGCCGATGGCAAAGGCCGGCATGGCGATTTCCATCTGCTTTTCAATCGTTCGGACCGGAACCTTCTCGGGCTCGGGCGCACCACAGCACCGCTCGAACTGCGGCTTTTTTCCCGCCGGGGTCAGCTTGCGCGCCTGCTCGATGATGGAGGCCGCGTCCACGTCGCCGATGACGCAGACGATGAGGTTCGAGGGATCGTAGAACGCGTCGTGGCAGAGCTTCAGAGTATCGGCCGTGATCTCCTCGATGCTCTCGACTGTGCCTGCAATGTTATTGCGCACGGGGTGGTTCTGATACATGATGCGGAACAGATTTTCCATCACGGCGGAGTCTGCGCTGTCCTCGTACATTTTGATCTCCTGCGCGATGATGCCGCGCTCTTTCTGAACGCTCTCGTCTGTAAAATACCCGGTCGTGACCATGCGAAGGAGGATCTCGAAATTCTCTTCCAAATGCTCCGTACACTCGACGTAGTAGGCTGTCATGGTGTAGCTTGTAAAGGCGTTGTTCGCACCGGCGTATTTGGCGAACTCCTGCATGGCGTTTCCCTCGGGGAGGTCAAACATCTTGTGCTCCAGATAGTGCGCCACGCCCTGCGGGGTCACGTACTTTTTGCCGTTCAGGAAGAACTCCGCGTCAATTGAGCCGTAGTCTGCCGCGACGAACGCATACCGCTTGGCAAAGCCCGGCTTTTCCATGACGCGGATAAGAAGGCCGTTCGGGAGCCTTTCTTCAAAATAGTGCTCGCCGAGTTTCGGAAAGTCCTTTCGTATCATGCCGTCACCCCCTCGAGCGCATAAATGGTATCGAGCCGCAGCGCCTGGATCGCTTCGGCTGCTTCCTGCTTCGTGACGCGCGCAATGGCGCTTGCCAGGTCCTGCATCGTGCCGTCTTGCTCCAGCAGAATCTGGCCCATATAATAGTCGTCGAGCCTTCCGGGACTGTCCATCGCGATTTTCAGATCGGAGACGAGATAGCCTCTGGCCGATTCCAGCTCGTCGTCCGTGATATCGCCGGCCTTGCACGCTTCCAGCTGCCGGAGAATTTCTGTTTTGGCCGTCTCGAGCTTTGAAAATTCTACGCCCGAGCTCACGCTCAGAACGCCCTTGAACTTTTCAAACGACGCGCTCGCGTAATAGCAGAGGGACATCTTCTCGCGCACGTTCGTAAAGAGCTTGCTTGTCGCGCCGCCGCCAAAGACCGTCGCCGCCAGAACCAGCGCGGGATAGCGCGGGTCCTTTGCTGTAATGTCGGTAAAAAAGCCGAGACTGAGCTTTCCCTGCGTCACATCGAGCCGCTCCGTCTTCTCCTGCAAGGGCCTTGCCGCTGGCGCAGGCGTGGTTCCGACGGGAACGAAGACTTCCGCGCGCGGAAGCTCTGCCAGCGCGGCTTGCAGGACCTTTGTGACTGCTGCCGGGGATAAGCTTCCCATGTAGAACAGCTCCACGCGGCTCGTTGCGAGAAGGTCCCGGTAGTGCGCGTAAAGGCTCTTTGCCGTGATGTTTTTTAAATCCTCCGGCTCTCCGATGCGGGGAATGCCGTAGGGCTGCCCAGCGCACATGGTGCGGATGAGCTGCGAGGCCGCGTAGGTGCGCTTGTCGTTGATGCGCGAGAGCATCGCGTTCTCGAGATTCAGCTTCTCGCTGTCCACGACCGCCTCCGGGAACGCGCCGTTTTCCAGCCGGGGATTCAGCAAAAGCTCCGCCAGAAACGCCATCAGCGGTGCAAAGACCGGCTCGTCCACATATTCATCCTGCACATAGTCGCAGTAAAACCCGACCAGCTGCACTTCGCCCTTTTTGCGTACCAGCGTGCCGACGCTCGCGCCGTAGAGCTCGTCCAATTTTGCGGAAATGGAGGCAATGTCCGGGCAGGTTTCGCTTCCGCGCAGAAGAACGCTCGGAATGAGGGCATTTGCTGCCGCCTCCTCTTTTTTCATCGGCCGCAGGAGGTTCAGACTGAAGCAGCCGGTCTTGAATTTGTCGGACTGCACCGCCGTGAGGTACACGCCGGGCAGGATCTCGGTTCGATGGTTCATTCTATCATCCTTATCCATATCTTTCATGCGTCACATCATACCATAGAACGCCGGAAAAGTAAAACCGTCCGCGCAAAAACCCGCGTAAAAATTACTTGTTATTCCGGCGGTTTTCATGTAAAATGTATCATACGCTATTTTGGGCAGGTTTGCGCAATTGCGCGGCGCTGCTTCGAATTTTCGAAGGAGGACTATCATGCAGTGGATTGAAGTTTGCATCAAGACCACCTCGCAGGCCATTGAGCTGGTCGGAGAGCGGCTGACGATGCTCGGCTTCGACAGCTTTATTATGGACGATCAGGACGAGTTCCACGAATTTCTGGAGAACAACAAGCAGTACTGGGACTATGTGGACGAGGGCCTTGAAAAGCAGATGCAGGGTCTGAGCCAGATCCGGCTCTACATCGAGGATTCTCCCGCCGCGCCCGAGACGATCTCCTATCTCAAAGACCAGTTGAGGCTTTTGCCGCAGCAGTATCCGACGATCGAGTTCGGTACCCTCGACGTGACGTTAGAACATGTGAAGGACGAGGACTGGGAAAACAACTGGAAGCAGTATTATCAGCCGCTTAAAATCGGCAGCCGGCTTCTGGTCGTGCCCGAGTGGCTGCATCCGGAAAACCCGGAGCACCGCGTGGAGGTGCTGCTGGACCCCGGCATGATCTTCGGAACCGGCGCGCACGCTTCGACGCAGATGTGCATGGAAGAGCTCGAGCGCGCGATTCAGGGGGGCGAAGAGGTCCTGGACCTTGGAAGCGGCAGCGGTATTTTGTCCATTACTGCGCTTCTTCTCGGCGCGCAGCACGCCACGGGCGTGGATATTGACCCGAAGGCCGAGGACGTCGCGCGGCAGAACGCCGCCATCAACCAGCTGGGGTCTGACCGTTTTACCGCGCTGACGGGCGATGTGATCGGCGATACGGCGATGATGGAAAAGCTCAAAAAGAGCTACGATATCGTCCTTGCAAACATCGTCGCGGACGTCATCATCCCCCTTGCGCCCGCCGCGGCGAGCTTTCTCAGCGAGGACAGCGTGTTCATCTGCTCCGGCATTTTAAATACGCGCCTTCCCGAGGTGCTCGCAGCTTTGGAAAAGGCGGGCATGCAGATCCTCTCGACCCAGCAGCAGGACGACTGGTGCCGCGTGACGGCCGCGCTGGCCTAAAGACGGGAGGGAACGCGATTTGCGCATTTTTTCCTACCGCAACAAACGCCTTCTCAAGCGGACGCTTCTGACGGTGCTTCTGGTGCTGCTTGGCGTTCTGGCGCTTGTCGTCTGCCGGTTCATCTACGTCGGGCGTTTTGTGATCTACGACAGTTCCGGCGCGCACCTCGACTATGAGCAGCATCTGTCTGCAGCGCGTGCGCCTGAAGCGGCCGCTTCGGATGAGGATTTTTCGTTCGATACCGTGCTGGATGCGGCTTCAGACGAGGAGGACGCGTCTTCGCAGGCGGAAAAACTCACGGGCTATTATATCACGACCACGATGATGGCAAGGGACATGGACGCGGTGCGCGCGGCGCTTTCTCAGATGGACGACTATAACGCCGTCATGATCGACGTCAAGAGCGTCTACGGAAGCTTCTATTACTCGACCGCCATCTCGGGTGCGGCCAAGGCGACGGTGATGGACATCAAGCAGGTCGACAGTCTCATTTCCGAGCTCGCGCAGCAAAAGGGCGTGACGCTCATCGCGCGCGTCCCGGCGTTCTCCGACCCGGAGTATTCCCTCAAGCACCAATCGCAGGCGCTGCCGCTCTATAACGGCGCACTGTGGACGGATGAGAACAACTGCTACTGGATGAACCCGTACAGCAACGACGTGCAGGGGTATCTGACCTCCATCGCTTTAGAGCTCGCAAACCTTGGCTTTGACGAGGTGCTGTTCGACGATTTCTATTTCCCGGACTCCGACCGCATTTCCTGGACGGGAAGCGTCACAAAGCAGGAGGCAGTTTTGGACGCGGCGGACAACCTGTCCGCGAACCTTCTCAACCAGTCCATCCGCCTGGACCTTGGAACAAGCGACCCCGAGGTTGCGGCCTACGCCAGCCGGGTCTTCATCGCGACCAACAACGCCTCGCAGATCGACTCGGATAAAGAGCTGCTTGCCGACGCGATCCCGGACCCTGCCGCGGGAATCGTCTATATCACAGACTCCCGCGACACCCGTTTCGACGCCTGCGGCGCCATGCGCCCGCTTTTGGACGAAACAGAATGACAAAACCCCGCCGCACCGATTTGATGTCCGTGCAGCGGGGTTTTTATACAGGTAATTTGATGATATGGGCAGGATATCCAATCCTCGCGCATAGGAGGCGATGCCCAATTGCTTTTCCTTCTTTGCGTAGGGGGCGATGCCCACATCGCCCCGGCAGAATCATCCGTTTTTACGGGAACCTTCGGCGAATTCGATGATGCCCTTGGGTCGATGTAGGCATCGACCCCTACGAACCTCCCGGGAAATTTGCGAAATTTTAGTCGTTATACTTGCTGAGCGCCGCGTCGAAGATGTCGGTGACTTCTTTGCCGGGGGCCTTGTCGAGAAGCGAGGCGACGACGCACACCAGCATACCGACTGCGAAGCCGGGCAGAAGCTCATAAACACCAGTGGATGCGGACAGGAACAGATACCAAAGAACATCCGTGAGTGCGCCCGCGACGACACCCGCGACCGCACCCTTGTAGGTGAGTCTGCGCCAGAACAGGGACAGAATTACGACCGGGCCAAACGCCGAGCCGAAGCCGCCCCACGCGTTTTCTACCATGTTCATGATTGCCTGCGCGCCCTCGCCCTTGCTGGACGCAATCATATACGCGATGACCGAGACGATCAGGACAACCAGGCGGCCGACCCAGAGGATCTCGTTATCAGACGCGTTCTTGCGGAACACGGGCTTATAGATATCGGACGTAAACGACGACGAGGCGACGAGCAGCTGGCTGTCTGCCGTAGACATGGAAGCCGCCATGATGGCTGCGAGCAGAATGCCGGCTAAGAACGCCGGGAAGAGCTTGCGCGCCAGCACGATGAAGATCGTCTTCTGCTGACCGGCGGGGAGCAGCTCGTCCGCGACCAGCATACGGCCAAAGTACGCGATCAAACACACTGCGCCAAGCGACAACACGACCCACACGCACGCGACGATTGCGCTCTTTTTGACCATCGAGGGCTTTTCGATCGACATGAAGCGCACAATGATGTGCGGCATGCCAAAGTATCCGAGACCCCACGCAAGGCCGGAAGCGATATCCTGCCAGCTGGAGGTAAACAGGCTGCTGCCGAAGGCGTACTGCGTGCCGTCCTGCGCGTTTACATAGACGCGCTCAAGCGCGGCCACGTCGAGGTTCTGCGTTGCGACAATCGCGATCGGGATCGCGAGCACCGCGCAGAGCATCAGAAGGCCTTGAAAAAAGTCCGTCCAGCACACGGCCTTGTAGCCGCCGAGGAAGGTATAGATGATGATAATCAGCGCGAAGAGGAGCATTGCCGTCTGGTTAGACAGGCTCGGGAACACCATCGTAAAGACCGTCGCGCCCGAAACAAACGCGGAGGCAACATAGATCGTGAAGCACACGAGGAAAATAACGGCGCAGATGATCTGCAAAGCCAGGCCCTTCGTCGCAAAGCGGTTAGACAGGTACTGCGGAAGCGTGATCGAGTCGTTCGCGGCCTCCGAGAAGCAGCGAAGACGGCGCGCGACGATGACCCAGTTCGCGATCGTGCCGAGGGCGAGACCGATACCGATCCAGATCTGGCCAAAGCCGAAGGCCAGGATCGAGCCGGGAAGACCCATCAGCAGCCACGCCGACATGTCGGATGCCTGCGCGCTCATTGCCGTGACCCACGGGCCCATATGGCGGCCGCCAAGGAAATATTCCTTCTCGCCTGCGCCGCGCTCTTTGAAGAAGAAAAACACGCCGATGGCAAGCATCAGCACAAAGTACAGTACGAACGCGAGAACCTCTGCATTCATCACAAAACCAACTCCTTAACAAACTTTTCACAATTCCCGCGTATCTTATCATGGCGAAAAATAGACTGCAACACAGAACGCGGTATAGACTATCGTCCATACCGCGCTATGCATAAAATCAAATTTTCTGTTGAATTTACAGGGGAATTGAAGAAAACTTTTTTTAGACCGAATGAAATTCGATATTTGTTCAAGGATTATTTTTTCGGATCGAGGCCAGCAGCATCGGCATGACCGAGGCTGCGTAGTTCTTGAGGGAATAATTTCCGCCGCAGATGCACCAGTCGTACATGAGCCCGCGCTCACACATGGCGTAAAGTTTGGATATCTCGTTGGCCGTCACATCGTCGCGAATCTGCCCGCGCTGCTGGCCCTCGGAAATGATCTGCCGCAGCACCTTATAATAAATTCGGCTGCTGTCTAGTAAATGCCGCTCGCCCTTAGTGATGAGCTGCGAGGAAAAAAGCCGCGCCAGAAGCTCCAAAGACACCGTGTTTTCAATCACGCCGAACAGCTCCCGGTTGAGATACAGGAGCTTGTCGACGCTGTTCATCTCGGGGTCGACCGAGGGCATGAGCTCTTCGTATTTTTCGTCGAACAAAAACGACAGCGAGCTGAGTAACGCGTCCTTGCCCTCAAAGTAGTGGTAAAACGAGCCCTTTGAGGTGCCGGATTCTTCCACAATATCGTCTACTGTCGTATTGTCGTAGCCCTGCTCATAAAAGAGCTTCCAGGCCGCAGAAACGATCTTCTTTTTTGTGGTTTTCGCCTTTTTTGCGCACATGCGTCTGCCTCCCGGTCTATGGTTCGTTTCTCTTATTGTATCAGGCCTTCCGAAAAAGCGCAATGCTTCAGAACCGCGCTTCGATCTCCGCTGTGCCCCGCGCGAGAATCTCGTCTGCATTTTCGCCCAGCGCTTCGCGCAGAAGCGCCAGTTCGTCGAGTCCGCCCTGTCCGTGGAAAACACGATACGCGCCCGCGTCGCTGCCGGGAGCAATCAGAGCGCCATATTCCGCCGCTTTTCGGACGGCCGTCATCTGATAGGCGAGCAGCGGCCTTGTCGCCTCCTCGGGAAAGCGCGTGTCTCCGATCAGGTTTCCGATGGTAACGAGCGTCGGCACCCAGACGGTTCGGCTTTCGGCGAGCATATGAAGCGTCTCGTCCGTCAAATACGCGCCGTGCTCCACCGAGTCGATCCCGGCCAGCACCGCGCCGCGCACCGCCGCGTCTCCGTTTGCGTGCGCCATGACAGAAAAACCCTCGCCGTGGGCGATGTTGGTCAGCTCCCGGATGAGAGCGTCCGGCATCGGCTCGTCGGTCAGAACGCCGTAGCGGTTAAAATCCATCAGGCCGGAGATCATGATCTTGATAAAGTGCCCGCCCCTGGCCTTCACCTCGGAAATAAGCGCGCGGAAGTCATCAAGCGTCTCAAAGCCGCGGCCGATGAAGCTTCCGTAGTGCCCCTTGCGGTAGATCGGAAAGACCGGCGTGCGGTAGCGGATGCCGTATTCTTCCGCCAGCTCGCTTGCCCGTTTGCCCGCGTTCCAGCGGTCGCCGCCGTCTCGAAGATAGGTAAAGCCGAGCTTTTTGTACGTTTCAAGCGTTTTTCGGATGAATTGCTCGTCGGGCGCTTCCTTGTGACGCGCCAATGCGTCCTTCCAGTATCCGCCGTCCAGCGCCATATGGATATGACAGTCGACCACCATAAAAATTCCTCCAGACCGCCCGGTGCTCCGGACGGTTTTTATCATACCAGTGAGCAGCACAAAATGCAAGGCGGGCGCGTAAAACCATGCGTTTCGGGAAACAATACCGGTATCATTTCTGAAAAGGAGTTCTATATGAAAGGTTTTGCGATGCTCGGCGCGGGAAAAACCGGGTGGATCGAAAAGGCTCGCCCAACCTGCGGCGCACTGGACGCAATCGTCCGCCCCATTGCCGTCTCGCCCTGCACAAGCGATGTTCACACCGTCTGGGAGGGCGCGCTCGGCGAGCGGAAGGACATGATTTTAGGCCACGAGGCCGTGGGCGAGGTCGTAGAGGTCGGAAGCCTCGTGCGGGATTTTAAGCCCGGCGACCGCGTCATCGTTACGGCCATCACGCCCGACTGGGGAAGCGAGGAGGCGCAGCGCGGCTATGCAATGCACTCGGGCGGGATGCTCGCGGGCTGGAAATTTTCAAACTTCAAAGACGGCGTGTTCGCGGAGTTTTTCCATGTGAACGAGGCGGACGCAAACATGGCGCGTTTGCCGGACGACCTGGACCCCGGCACGGCCTGCATGCTCTGCGACATGATGCCGACCGGCTTTCACGCGGCGGAGCTGGCCGATATTCAGTTCGGCGAGAGCGTCTGCGTCATCGGCATTGGCCCCGTCGGGCTCATGGCGGTGCGCGCGTGTGTCCTGCGCGGGGCAGGAGATGTATACTGCGTCGGGACGCGGAAAAACTGCATGGACGTGGCCGCGAAGTATGGCGCGACAGATTTTCTGAGCTACAAAAACGGCGATCTTGCCGCGCAGATTTTAGAGCGGACGCATGGAAAGGGTGTTGACAAGGTCGTCGTCGCGGGCGGAAACGCCGATACGTTCGACGCGGCCATCCGCATGGTAAAGCCCGGCGGCATCATCGCAAACGTCAATTATCTCGGCGAAGGGGACTTCGTGAAAATCCCGCGCGCTGAATGGGGGTGCGGCATGGCGCACAAGCAGATCAGGGGCGGGCTTATGCCGGGCGGACGGCTCCGCACGGAACGGCTGCTGCGCCTCATTGAGACAAAGCGCGTCGACCCGTCGCTGCTTCTTACGCACAAATTCTACGGCTTTTCGCACGTCGAGCAGGCGCTTTACCTCATGAAGGACAAAACGCCGGACCTCATCAAGCCCGTCGTCTATCTGAGCTGAGATAAAAAATGCCCGCGCAGAACCGGGAAGGCCTCTGCGCGGGTGATTTATAGATATTTAAAAATCGTGCCTCGCGCCGCCGTCTGCGCCGATGGCTTCATAGACTTTGACGATGGCCTCGATCCTCGAAAAGCAGTCCTCGTCCGCCGTGTCCTCGTCCAAAATGCGGCGAATCTTGCCCAAGGTACGCACGCTGCGCTCTTTTAAAAGCGACTTGAGTTCCGCGTCCGATAGCTGCCGTTCGTCATACACTGTGTCCAGAAGAATTTCCCGCTCCATCTGCCGCAATAAAGCAATATCCAGTTCGTCCAGTTTTTCTTGTTCAAGCATTCCATCATCCTCCATCAGTTCTGTATAGTCATTATAATAATTATATGTAGAATGATGGCTATAGTCAATATGGAGGTAATGCGCTTAAGATAAAGAAAACATTATTGGAGGCAGGACTGAATGATATCTTACAGACCCTTTTGGCAAACGCTGCGTGCCTCCAAAGAGAGTACCTATACGCTCATTAAGGATCATCATCTTTCAAGTGCAACCATTGATAAGCTGCGGCACAATAAGTCGATTACCACGACGACGCTAAATGATTTGTGCCGGATCCTGAATTGCCCGATTGAGGCTATCGCGGAGTATATTCCGTCGGAAGACGATCAGGTCCTTTAAGGGGCCGTAGGGGCGGACGACTCTGTCCGCCCGCAGAAGGACCTCCAAAAATGCGCAAAACTCCGGCGAATTCGAGGCTGCCAAAGGGCGGACAGAGTCGTCCGCCCCTACGCATTTTTGAGATTTTTACGCAGAGTTCGAGAGTTTTGGGGATTTTGAGAGCTTTGGGATTTTGAGGAGTTTTAGAAGTTTGAGGATTCCGCGTTACAGGCCTTGACTTTTGGGAGAAATCGGCTATACTGAAACTAACAAGGGTGCTACCGGCAAACGAGCAGCTCCCCTAAATAATGGTTAAGAAGTAACCGCTATCTTTGGGACGATGGGCGGTTACTTCTTTTTGCTGTTACAGACCTTAATGACGAGGCCAATGACAGTGACCATGAGTATACAAAACTCGAATAAATCCGAATATGTAACCATAAGTCGCAGCCCCCCTTTCTATGTGTCGGAGGGCACAAAAAGACGTTTTACCCTCCGCAAATGCGGTGGGGAGCCGCCCGCTTGCCGTTTATCGGTAGCACCGGTATGACAATACCATAATTTGTCGGAAAATGCAAGCCCACTTCCAAGTTGGGGGCGGGCTTGACATTTTTGGGAAAACAGGTATACTAAATACCGTGAGGGTGCTGCCGACAATCGGGCAGATCCCCAATGATTACGAAAAGAAGTAACCGCTGGTTTGTGAGTCCGGGCGGTTATTTTTTTACCGTTGCGGGTCTTGGAGACAAGGACAAAAAGAGCGTAAAATCGGATTTTTCAAGCATAAAACCATAGCCGCGGCCCGTTTTGCAGAACCGGAGGGCCGTTAAAGGGGAGGTCGCTGCGATGCGCAGGAAATATGGCAGCTCGCCGGCCGGGCTGAGGCAATGAGGCGGCTGTGCCGGTTCACGGCCGGCTTTGTGATCGGGTGCGCCGCGTGCGTCTGGTTCCTTCGAGGCAGTGCATGGACAGCGGCGGCAATTCTTGGTGCTCTGGCTGCGGTTCTGGCGGTGTGCCTTCTGAAAACGCGGCGGCATGGTGCGCGGCTGACGCTTCTTGGCTTTGCAATCTCGCTCGTGTTCTGCGCGGGCTACCGGGCGGTGCTTCTTCGCCCGATCGAGGCCTTCTGCGCGCAAAATCAGGCGGAACTCCACGCCGAGGTTCTGGATTACCCGACGGCCTCGCGGTATGGAAGCGCTGTGCTTGTTAAGGTCAAGACCGGCGGGGCGGGGGTGAAGGCCGTTTTATACTACCAGCAGGACGCGGCGCTTTCGCCGGGAGATCAAATTTTCTGCACGGCGAAACTTCGCGCGGCAAGCCCGGACAATCTCGAGCGCGATGAATATTACGCCTCGCGCGGTGTTTGGGCGGTGCTTTCCGTGAAGGGACAGCTTACGGTAACGCCGGGAACGTGGTCTCTTCGCCATCTTCCGGCGCTGGCGGCAAGGCGGCTCAAGGATGCGTGCCGGGCGGTTTTTCCGGAGGATGTGGAAGGCTTCCTGATCGCGCTTCTGACGGGCGATAAACAGGGCCTGTCCTATTCTTTGAAAAACGACCTTTCCCGCAGCGGCATTTATCATGTCGTCGCGGTGTCCGGGATGCACGTGAGCCTGCTTGCAGGGCTTATCATGCTTCTTTGCGCGAACAGGCGCACGCTCTGCGCGGCAATCGGCATTCCTGCCGTCTGGTTTTTCGTGCTCCTGACAGGAGCGGGCGCGTCCAGCGTTCGGGCGGGCGTGATGCAGACGGTGCTTTTGTTATCGGGTTTGGTTCGGCGCGAGCGCGATTCGTGGACGGCGTTTTCTCTCGCGGGGATTTTGCTGCTGGCGGAAAATCCGTGGGCCATCCGGAACGTCGGGCTGCTGTTGTCGTTTGCCTCGACGGGCGGGATTTTGCTGTTCTCGAAGCCACTTTATCACGCGATGGTCGAATCCAGGGCATATTCGCACCTTGAGGACAACCATCCGAAGCTTGCGCATGCGATGAAACCCGCGATTACCGCCGTGTGCTGCTCGCTTGCCTCGAGTGCGTTTTCGCTTCCGATCTGTGCATACTACTTTAAACTGATGTCTGTGTCAGGCTTTGTGACAAACGCGCTCTGCCTGTGGCTCGTGAGCGGAATTTTCTCCGCGGGACTCGTGACGGCAATCGCGGCCTGTGTGTGGAGCCCGATCGGAATCGGACTTGGGTGGCTCCTTGCGTGGCCGGCGCGGCTGGTGCTCGGAATTGTCCGCGGCATGGCAAGCCTTCCCTACAGCGCGGTTTCCCTGGAAAACCCATATGCCGCGGTCTGGACGGTATTTTTCTTCTTCGCAGTCTGGCTGATCTGCCTGAAAGCAGAGAAGCTCAGCGGCGCGGTCGTTCTGCTCGCGCTCGGCGGGACGTTCGCCGTCTGCATGGGCCTTGCCGCGATGGACTACCGGAATGCGGGCTTTACGTTTACGGCGCTGGACGTGGGGCAGGGGCAGTGCCTCATCTATACCGCCGATGGCGAGACGAGCCTTGTGGACTGCGGCGGCGCGCAGGATGAGAGCGGCGAGCTTGCCGCAAGGTATTTAGAGACGAACGGTGTGTTCTGCGTCGACCGGCTCATTTTAACGCACCTGGACGCGGACCACTGCAACGGAGCGGCGCAGCTATTATCCAGAATCCGCGTCGACACGCTCTACCTGCCGCTCACGGCCATCGGGGAGGACGGGGCGATGCTCCGAACCATCCGGGAGGCTGCGCGGGAAAGCGGGACGCAGATCAAATTTGTCCGCGAAGATACAGAATTCTTGGCGAAGGATGGCTGCATTACGATTTTGGGCCCTGATTTGCGCGAGAGCGGCAACAACGGCGGGCTTTGCGTCTTGGCATCGCACGAAAAATATGATATTCTAATAACCGGCGATTTAAGCCAGAACGCGGAATACCGGCTTTTGTCGCGCTATGATCTGCGGGATATTGAGCTGCTCGTCGCGGGGCACCACGGCGCAGCGACTTCGACCAGCGATGCGCTGCTGCAAAGAACCGGCGCGTCCAGTGTCGTCATTTCCGTCGGCGCGGAGAATTCTTACGGTCACCCGGCGGCGGACACGCTTGCGCGCATTCAAAATACCGGCGCGGCAATTTACCGGACGGATGAGCTGGGAACCATCGTCATCCGGGGAGGAACCTATGGCAAAGAAACAGGCGGCGGAAGTGGCCGATAGCCTGCGGCAGTTTAAGCAGGATTTAAAAAACAATACGCTGGGAAACTTTTATATTTTCTGCGGCGAAGAGGCGTTTTTGCGGGATTATTATCTCGCGGAACTCACGAGAAAGCTATCAAGCGGACCGGCCGCCGAGTTTAACGTCCACCGCTTTGATGCGGCAAGTATCGCGCCGCAGGCGCTTCTGGACGCGGTGGAGGCCATGCCGATGATGGCCGAGCGGACGCTCGTACGTGTGGACGATGTGGACCTTTTCAAGCTCCCCGAGGGGCCAAGAGAGCAGTACCGCGGGATTTTTGAGGACCTGCCGGAGTATGTCTGCCTCGTGTTCGTATATGATACGGTAGAGTATAAGCCGAACGGCCAGATGCGAAAGCTGTCTGATACGCTTAAAAAGCGCGCGCAGGTGGTGGAGTTTCAGAAGTCCTCGGAGCGCGAGCTCACCACGTGGATCGCGCGGCACTTCCGGGCCGAAGAAAAGACCATTTCCGACAAGCTCGCGGGCTATCTCATCTTCCTGACGGGCGGCGGCATGACGCAGCTCGAGGGCGAGATCAAAAAAATTTCGTCCTACGCGTCCGGCGAGGAAATCCAGCGCTCGGACATTGACGCGGTGGTCACGCCCGTTTTAAACGCGCAGACGTTTGACATCTCAAACGCGATAGCGGGCGGCAATTTCCAGCTGGCCCTTACAAAATTACAGGAGCTGTTTGCCATGCAGGCAGAGCCCATCGCGATTCTGGGTGCGGTCGGCTCGCAGATCCGAAGGCTATATTACGCGAAAACCCTTGCGGCCTGCGGGAAGAACCAGCAGACGTTTATGGAGCTGACCGGAAACAAAAGCAGCTATGCCGCGAACCTCACCTTTACGGCGGCAAGGTCCGTGTCTCAGAGCTTCTGCGAAAAAGCGGTGGAGCTTTGCTTGCAGGCGGACCGCGACATGAAGCGGAGCGCGGACGAGCCCGAGCGGATTTTGGAGGTCCTGGTGGCGGCGCTTTCGCAGGAGGCGCGCCGTGGTTAAGATCAGGCAGGCCATCGTCGTCGAAGGAAAGTACGATCAGAACACACTCTCGCAGCTGGTCGACACGACGATCTTCCAGACGCGTGGCTTCGGCGTGATGCACGACAAGGCGCTTCTGGGGCTGCTGCGAAAAGCCGCCAGAACGACGGGGCTTATTATTTTCACCGACTCCGACGGCGCGGGTTTCGTGATCCGTAACTTCCTAAAAGGCGCGCTTCCGAAGGAGGGGGTTCTTCACGCCTACATCCCCGATATCCCCGGCAAGGAAAAGCGCAAGCGCGCGCCCGGGAAAGAGGGGCTGCTTGGCGTGGAGGGCATGACGAAGGAAATTTTACTCGAGGCACTCGAGAACGCGGGTGCGGATTTAGGCGGCGAGGCGGCAAAAAAGCCGGGCGATACGATCACAAAATTTGATCTCTACACTGCGGACCTTTCCGGAAGACCGGACAGTGCGGCCAAGCGCGCGGCATTTTTGGAGAAGCTTCGCTTTCCGGCGCACATGAGCGCGAACGCGCTGTTGGATGCGCTGAATTTACTATATACGCGGGAGGAATTTCTCGCGCTGTTTGAGGAAACAACATGATTGACATTTCCGTAAAAGACCTCGTCAAAAGCTTTGACGAGGACGAAAATCTGCTCGACGGGATAAGCTTTGATGTCCAGTCGGGCGAGCGCGTGGGTCTGCTCGGCAAGAACGGCGCGGGCAAGACGACGCTCTTTAAAATTCTGACGGGCGAAATGGACTATAATTCCGGCGAGATCGCCTTTGCGCAGGGGAAAAAGGTCGGCCTCATTTCGCAGATCCCGGTCTATCCGGCAGAGTTCACGGTGAACGATGTGCTCCGCGCGGCGTTTTCAAACTTGGATAAGATCAAAGCGCGCATGCGGCAGCTGGAGAAAACCATGACCGAGCACACACCGAAGGAGGTCCTTTCGGAGTATGACGCGCTCACAAGCCGCTTTGAAGCGGGCGGCGGGTATGAGATCGACACCGAGACGGATAAGATCTGCAACGGCCTCATGATCTCGCAGGCGCAGCGCGAGCAGCTGTTTTCGTCTCTCTCCGGCGGCGAAAAAACGCGGGTGAACCTCGCGCGGCTGCTTCTGGAGAAGACGGACATTCTGCTTCTGGACGAGCCGACGAACCATCTGGACATGCATGCGGTGGAGTGGCTGGAGGAGTACATTTCGCGCTTTAAAGGCACGGTTCTCACCATCTCCCACGACCGGTATTTTTTAGACCGCGTTGTAAACCGCATCATTGAAATCTCGAACGGCAAGGCGGAGTTTTATTCCGGCAACTATTCGTTTTATGTGCAGGAAAAGCAGGCGCGCTTTGAGCTCCAGCTCAAGCAGTATGAAAAGGAGCAGGCCAAGCTCTCGCAGCTGGGCTTTACGCTCGAGCGCATGAAGGGCTGGGGCATCAACAACCGCACGCTCTACCGCCGCGCCATGTCCATCCAGCACCGGATGGACAGGATCGAAAAGACCGACAAGCCGAAGACGGAGAAGACCATGCGCGCGCGCTTTGCAGAGCGGGATTTCTTTGGAGACGAAGTACTCTCCGTCAAGGGGCTCGGCAAGGCGTTTGACGGAAGGACGCTCTTTCACGACGTGGACTTGCAGGTCGCTGGCGGTGAGCGCATCGCGTTGCTTGGCGACAACGGGACCGGCAAGACGACATTTTTGAAGGTCTTACTTGGGGAAGAAGCGGGCGCGGGCAAAATCAAATTCGGCCCCACGGTCAAGTGGGCGTATCTTCCGCAGATCATCCATTTTGAGCACCCCGAGCGAACGTTACTGGATACGATGCTGTACGAGAAAAACTGCACCGTCCAGACCGCGCGTGACCGATTGGGCGCGTATCTGTTTGAAGGCGAGGACGTCTTCAAAACCGTATCGTCTCTCTCCGGCGGCGAGCAGTCGAGGCTCCGGCTTTGCATGCTGATGGACGAAAAGATCAACCTCCTCATCCTCGACGAGCCGACGAACCATCTGGATCTTGCTTCCCGCGAGTGGGTCGAAGACGCGCTGGAGGAATACGAGGGCGCGCTGCTGTTCGTCTCGCACGACCGCTATTTTGTGGACAAATTTGCCACCCGCATCTGGGAACTCGAGAACCAGACGATTCGCGATTTCCCGTGCGGCTATGAAAAATACCGCTCCATCAAGGCCTTCGAGGCCATGCAGATCGCCGCCCCTGTGAAGGAAAAGCGCGAGAAGAAGGAAAAGCCGAAGCCGTCCGGCGGCAGCAAGGCCATTGAGAAGAAGATCAAGAGCATGGAGCGCGAGATCGAAAAGCAGGAGACGCTGGTTGCGGAATTTGACAAAAAAATCGCGGCGGCGAGCTCCGACTATCAGGAGCTTGCGCGGCTGATGGAGGAAAAGCAGGCCGAGGAGGAGAAACTCACCGGCATGATGGACGAATGGGAGGCTTTGAGTCTTCAATTGGAGGAGGGCGTATGACGCTTATCATTTTGGCTGCGATTTTCGCCGTGCTCGGAATCGCGCTGATTGTGATTCCCTTCCACGTCGCGATGACGGGGATCTGTTTTCTGGGACTTTCCGCGGTGTGCGTTATCCTGCGGCTTCTGCGCGGGAAAAAACATGAAAGGACGTGGCGCGTGATTTTACTGACGCTGACAGGAGCGTGCATGCTGACGGTCTTCGGCGCAATGGCCTATATTGACCGAAGCGGCCGCTCGGATACGTTTGAGGCGGGGAGTGCGCCAGAATTTGTGGTCGTGCTCGGCGCGCAGGTACAGGGCGACCAGCCGTCGCTGACGCTCAAAAAGCGGCTCGATCTGGCGCTTTCCTACCTGAACGATCATCCGCAGGCGAAGGTCATCGTCTCTGGCGCGCAGGGCGCGGATGAGGCGTACACCGAAGCATACGTCATGGCGAAGTATCTGATAGAACAGGGCGTGGATGAAAGCCGCGTGATCCAGGAGGAGCAGGCGCACGACACGCGGGAAAATCTGGAATTTTCAAGAGAGCTTGCCGAGCAGTACGGCATGGATACGACGTCCGTTCTCATCATCACGAGTGATTTTCATCTTTGCCGGGCAAAGTATTTGGCGAGGAAGCTTGGTATGGAGCCCTATGGACTGGCGAGCCAGACGTGGCCTGAGATTTTGAGGGTCAATTACCTCTTGCGAGAGGTGTTCGCCTTTATAAAGGCAGCTATGTAATTTGTTTTTGCCGTCCGTGGCGGCAAGCGCCACGGTAGGAACTAAAAAATGCAGCCCCGGCAGGCACTGCCGAATCATTTGACATTTCCCTTCTGGGGGATTAGAATAAAGCAAAAAACAAAGGAGTTTTTCACTATGAGTGCATCGTGCAGCGGCAACTGCGACAGCTGCGGCGAAAGCTGCTCCAGCCGCAGCCCGGAGAGCCTGCTGGCCCCGGCCAACAAGCTGTCCAATATCAAGCATGTCATTGCCGTCGTCTCCGGCAAAGGCGGCGTGGGAAAATCCACCGTGACCTCCATGATGGCGGTCGCCATGAACAAGCTCGGCTACAAAACGGCGATTCTGGACGCGGACATCACGGGCCCGTCTATTCCGCAGGCGTTCGGCCTGCATGAGCCCGCGGTCGGAAGCGACGACGGGATCCTTCCTGCCGTGACAAAAGACGGCATCAAGATCATGTCCATCAACCTCCTGCTGCCGAAGGAAACCGACCCGGTCGTCTGGCGCGGGCCTGTGGTCGCGGGCGCGGTCAAGCAGTTCTGGACGGATGTCTGCTGGGGCGATGTGGACTACATGTTTGTGGACCTGCCTCCCGGAACGGGTGATGTGCCGCTGACGGTGTTCCAGTCGCTTCCCATTAACGGCGTGATTCTCGTTACGAGCCCGCAGAGCTTAGTTTCCATGATCGTCTCCAAGGCCGTGAATATGGCGAAGATGATGGACGTGCCGGTCTACGGCTTTGTTGAGAACTACAGCTACTTTAGGTGTCCCGACTGCGGCAAAACGGTCGAGATCTTCGGCAAGAGCAAGCTCTCCGAAATCGCGCTGGAGTATAGCCTCCCCGTGCTGGCCCGGCTTCCGATCGATCCCGACACGGCGCGGCTGTGCGACGAGGGCAAGATGGAGCAGGTGAGCTTGGACGGCGTGATGCCGGCGGCGGAGCTCATCGCGAAAGCAAAATAAAATGAAAGCGCCCGGTAGAGCCTTGACTGCTTTACCGGGCGTTTGAAATGATTCGGATTATTTATAAAGCTCGAGTGTTTTGCGGCATTGAGCGGCAAATTCCGCGCGGACGGATTCGGGGAAGAGGATTTCGGCCCGCTCGCCAAAGCCTGCCAGCCAGCCGTAGAAAACGGGGGAGACGACAATTTCCGTTGTGAACGTGAAGTGCTCGTTTCCGTCCGGCACAAGCATTGCGTCTTTGCCGAACCGGTCGAGGACCACGCCCGCGAGCGAGTTCTGGAAGCGGAGCTTTACCTGCTGCGCCTGCCCGGAGAACATGCCGAAGACCGCCTTTCCGTAGCGCGTGAGATCGAGATTTTTGGCCTCCTCCGTCATGACGCGAGGCTTTTGGGTGATGGTGAGCTTTGCCATCTTGTCCACGCGGTAGTGGGTCAGACCGTGGCGCTCGGAGTGGGCGATGAGGTAGTAGTTTTCATCGTCCCAGACGAGGGCATAGGGACTTGCGAAATAGTCGCCCGGGCGCTCGTGCTTGCGGCCGTCCACGCCCCAGTCGAAGTAGCGGAAGCGAACCTGAAGGTTCCGGGCGATGGCCTCGTGGATGCGGTCGACGGTATAGTAGACGCTCTCGTTCATTGACTTGACGCGGTCGCGGACGGTCAGCTGCCGCTTGAGCTGCACAGCCTGATATTTGCTGCAAAGCGTCGAAAGCTTTTCAATGAGCGCCACAGACTTGCGCTCGGACAGGAACTTGCTCGCCTGCACTGCGCCGGAGAGCAGCTTCAGCTCGGCCAGCTCAAACGGGCGCGAAGCCAGAAAATACCCGCCGCCGGGGCCTTTTTGCAGCATGATATCCATCCCGAACGCCTGCAGGCACGCAACGTCCGCATAGACGCTCTTGCGCTCGGCGCGGATGCCGCGCGCGGCCAGATACGACACAATGTCTTGCATGGACAAAATATGATCCTCATCCGACTGCGTTTCAAACAGCTCCTTGAGATACAGGAGCTTGAGCTTCTGGTTTTCAGACCTCGCCATACAATCGCCTCCCTATATCCGGATTTTACCTGAAAAATGAAAAAATAACAAGTGATTTTGGCTGCGATATATCGGGTTCAAGAAAAATTTACAAATAGGAGAAAATATGTTATATCTTGGTTGCCATTTATCCTCGTCCAAGGGCTTTGCGGCCATGGGACGGATGGCGCTGTCCATCGGCGCGAACACCTTTCAGTTTTTTACCCGCAACCCCCGAGGGGGCGCTGCAAAGGAGATCGTCCCCGCTGACGCGGCGGCGCTTGTGCAGATGCAGGATGCGGGAGAAATCGGCCGCATTGTCGCGCATGCGCCCTATACGCTGAACCCCTGCGCGAAGGAGGAAAAGACGCTCGAGTTTGCGCGCAATACGATGAAGGACGATCTCAGACGCATGGAATATGTGCCGGGGAACTACTATAATTTCCACCCCGGAAGCCACGTCGGGCAGGGAATTGACGAGGGAATCCGGAAAATTGCTGAGACGCTGGACGTTGCGATGTTTGACGCGCAGACGACCACAGTGCTCCTTGAGACGATGGCAGGCAAGGGCACGGAGGTCGGCGGGAGGTTTTGCGAGCTGCGGCAGATCATTGACCGGGTGTCGCGCCCCGATCAGCTCGGCGTATGCCTCGACACCTGCCATGTAAACGACGCGGGGTATGACATCGCGGAGAACTTAGACGCGGTTTTAGAGGAATTTGACCGGGAGATCGGCCTTTCAAGACTTCGCGCGCTGCATCTCAACGACAGCAAAAATCCGCTTGGCGCGCACAAGGACCGGCACGAACGGCTCGGGGAAGGCTATCTCGGCCTCGAGGCGTTTTACCGCATCATCGAGCACCCTGCATTGCGCGGGCTTCCGATGATCCTTGAAACGCCGAACGAGCTTCCGGGATACGCGGCGGAAATTGCGCTGCTGCGAGAGTACGACAAGGCGGCAGACGCAAACAAATTGTGAAGATATCCTTAATATCCTTGACGGATTTTTTCGAATATGGTACTCTTACTGCAAAGAGCTTGAGGGGGAAGACACATGCGCGAGGAGCATGACCGGCGGTATTTTAAATGGGGTCTGACGGCCCTGATCGTCATTTTTATCAGCATTCTGCTGGTGGTGATTTTTACGAATCTTCCGGGCTTTTTCTCGCTGCTCGGAGCGATCGGGAGGATTCTCTCGCCGCTCGTTTCGGGCATTGTGATTGCATTTTTGCTGAACCCGATCGTGAACTTTGTCGACCTTCGCCTCCGGCCGATCCTCAAAAAGCGGGGCATGAAGGAAGGAAAGGCCGATAAGCTGAGCCGCGCCGTCGCGCTTGTCTTCTCGTTTATTTTCGCGGCCTTCATCGTTTACGCGTTCTTCGCAATGCTGCTGCCGCAGCTCTATGAGAGCGTCACGAGCATCGTCAACAGCGCGCCGGAATACTACCAGAGCCTTGAAAAATGGGCGGTCAATGTGCTGGAGGATAATCCAGAGATTCGGACTTATGTCGAGCGGGCGCTCGATACGATCCAGAGCTATGTGGAAAACTGGGTCAAGACAAGCTTTCTGAGCGATGTGCAGAAAATTCTCGCGACGCTCACAACGTCCGTGATGGCGGTCGTGAAGTCGATCACGAATTTCATCATCGGTTTAGTTGCTTCCATCTACATTCTCTGGTCGAAGGATACCTTCCAGGCGCAGGCGAAGAAGATGGTCGTCGCGGCGTTCAAGCCCTCGGCTGCCAACCACCTGCTGGATTTGGGCAGCAATATCAACCGGATTTTCTCCGGCTTTATCATCGGCAAGATCATCGACTCGGCGATCATCGGCGTTTTGTGCTACATCTGCATGTCGCTTATGAAGATGCCGTACACCGCGCTGATTGCGACGATCGTCGGCGTGACGAACGTCATCCCGGTCTTTGGTCCCTTTATCGGAGCCGTGCCGAGCGCGCTCATCATTCTTCTGGTCGAGCCGCTGCAGGCGTTCTATTTTATCATTTTCATCATCGTTTTGCAGCAGGTGGACGGCAATGTCATCGGCCCCAAGATTCTCGGCAATACCGTCGGTATTTCGGGCTTCTGGGTGCTCATTTCGATCACCGTTGCGGCGGGCATTTTCGGCTTCGCGGGGATGCTCCTCGGCGTGCCGGTGTTCGCGGTCATCTATCTGATCATCAGCGATATTGTGAACTCCTCGCTGCGCAAAAAGCAGAAAACGACCGTCACGGACGATTATTACGATATCCATGAGGTCGCCGATCTCGACCGCAAGGCGCAGGCGGAAGAAGCGCCTGAAGAAACCTCTCCGAACAACACGTAGGGGTCGATGCCGGGAGGCTCACAGAGAACTCGTAGGGGCGGACGACCCTGTCCGCCCGCAGAAAAGTCCCGATTTTACGGTAATCCGCGGCGAATTCGCAGCTTCCCAATGGGGCGATGTGCTCAATCGCACCCTACGCAATACCGGGAGGCTCACAGAGAACCCTACGAACCCCTTGGGGAAATGCACGGTTAAAGGAAGGATAAACAGCTTTGGAGGCTGCTGCATCTGCGGCAGCTTCTTTTGAACCTACAGGAGAACACCATGCAGGAAATCTTAACGAAATTTTTAGACACGGTGGAGCAAACCCCGGCGCTTTTGCAGCTGGACGGGGCGCTTCGCTATGTCTTTCCGCTGCTGGCGCTCGTGATTCTCATCCGCTGCGGAAAATCCCTTCTGATGTTCCGGCGCGAGCCGGAGGTCTGGGCGTGGCTGGCGGGGCCGACGGGAGACCGTATCCCGGTCATGCACTGGGAGAGCCTCATCGGGCGCGGCAAGGGCTGCGACGTGACGCTCGAGTATCCAACAATTTCGCGCACCCACGCCGTGCTCACGCGCTACGACGACGGCAGCTGGACGATCATAGATGCGGGATCGACGGGCGGCGTTTTTGTGAACGGAAAGCAGCAGAGCTTGTCTGTTGTGCGCTTTGGGGATGTGCTGTCGTTCGGCGGTGTGGAGTTTACGCTCGTTCCCATCACGCAGGAGCAGGAGCGCATCCAGGCGGAGGCCAGAACCCGACGCGCGGTGGTGCGTCCGTGGCTGACGCTGTTGCTTCTCACACTTTTCCAGATGCTCGCCTGCGCGCAGCTGTGCGTCCATCTGCCGGAGGACGCGGAGGCGATTCTGCCGGGCTTCCTGGCGTTAATTGCCGTCGAATGGGGGCTTTTTGCGCTCTTGCGGCTGGCAAAGCGCAGGAGCTTCGACGTGGAGACCGTCGCGTTTTTCCTGACAACGATGGGTCTTTGCGTCGTCTCGACCTCCACGCCGGACTCGATCCGCAAGGAGCTCATTGCCGTTGTGTGCGGCATTTTTGCGTATTTGGCCGTGAGCTGGAGCCTGCGGGATCTGGAGCGGGCGAAGAAGATCCGGTATTTAGCGGCGGCCGGTGGGATTTTGCTTCTGGCGGCGAACCTGCTTCTTGGCGTTGAGAAATTCGGCGCGAAAAACTGGATGCAGTTTGGAGGCGTCTCGTTCCAGCCGTCGGAGCTGGTCAAGATCTGCTTCGTGTTTGCGGGCGCGTCGACCTTGCAGCGATTGATGGCGAAGCGGAACCTGATTTTGTTTATCGGCTATTCGGCGGCCATTTGTGGGTGTTTGGCGCTCATGAACGACTTTGGCACGGCGATCATCTTCTTTGTGACGTTCCTGATTATTGCGTTCCTGCGTTCGGGCAACTTTGCGACCATTGCTTTGGCCTGCGCGGGGACGGGCTTTGCGGGCGTTCTGGCGCTGCAATTCAAGCCCTACGCGATGAAGCGCTTTTCCGCATGGGGACATGTCTGGGAAAATGCGGCCACGACTGGCTACTCGCAGACAAGGGCCCTTATGTGCATCGCCTCAGGCGGCCTGTTTGGCCTTGGCGCGGGAAAAGGGTGGCTCCACCATGTAGGCGCGGCCGACACGGACCTTGTGTTTGCGCTCGTGAGCGAGGAGTGGGGGCTGCTGCTGGCGGTGCTCTGCGTCGCGGCCATTGTGATTCTGGCGGCGTTCGTGGTGCGGTCGCTGCCGCAGGGAAGAAGCTGCTTCTACACCATCGGCGCGGCCAGCGCGGTGACGATCTACGTCGTGCAGGCGATGCTGAACGTGTTCGGTACGACGGATATTCTGCCACTCACGGGCGTGACGTTCCCGTTCGTGTCAAACGGCGGCTCGAGCATGATCTGTGTGTGGGGGCTTCTTGCCTTCATCAAGGCGGCGGACACACGGCAGAACGCGAGTTTTGCCATCCGGCTTCCCGGCAGAAAGGAGGCGGCCGCATGAAAAAAATCTCCAAGCGTGCGTGGATGGCCATGGCGCTGGCCATGGCGCTTCTGGCGGGGCTGCTCATTTTTGTGGGAAGTTATTTTGTAAACGCGAAAACCTGGGTGACGTTCCCTGGAAGCCCACATGTGTATACGGGCGTGAACCCCGACTGCGGCAGAATTTACGACCGGTCGGGCACGCTGCTTCTGAATACCGACGATGGGCGCGTTTACAGTACCGACGAGACTGTTCGGCGCTCGACCATGCACTTACTCGGCGACCGGGACGGGTATATCAGCGCGCCTTTACTGAAAACCTACGCGTCTAAAATGTTTGGCTTTGACGTTGTAAACGGGCTTTACACGGACGAGCCAGGAAGCGTCGCAGCGAGGCTCACGATCAGTGCGGCCGTGCAGTCCGCAGCGCAGCAGGCGCTTGCCGGTTACCGGGGCACGATCGGCGTTTATAATTACAAAACGGGCGAGCTTCTCTGCGCGGTCACGTCGCCGAGCTATGACCCGGACAATGTGCCGGATGTGGCAAACGACACGACGGGAAGTTATGAGGGCGTGTATTTGAACCGCTTTTTTGACGCGTCCTATACGCCGGGCTCCATTTTTAAGCTCGTGACGGCCGCCGCCGCGCTCGAAACCATTCCGGACGTGCAGTCGCGCACGTTCCAGTGCGATGGCAAGACGATCATCGGCGGGCAGGAGATCATCTGCAACGGCGTACATGGAAGCCTTAATCTCGCCGGGGCACTGGCGCATTCGTGCAACGTGGCCTTCGGAGAGTTCGCGGCGGAGCTTGGGGCGGAAACCTTGCAGGACTACGCGGAAAAGTTGGGGCTCACCGGAAGCTTTTCCTGCGAGGGCTACACGGTTGCATCCGGCAAAATTGACCTTTCCCAAGCGGACGATGGAGACGTTGCATGGGCGGGCATCGGGCAGTATACCGACCAGGTGAGCGCGCCGGCGTTCCTCCGGTACGTGGGCGCGATTGCAAACGGCGGACAGGCAGCCGCGCCCTATCTCATGCAGCGCGTGAGAAAGGGCGATGATATTACCTACGAGGCAAAGACGGTGCTTTCTGATGCGGTACTGAAGCCGGAGACGGCGGATACGCTCACGAAGCTCATGCGCAACAATGTCCAGAGCGTCTACGGCGACTGGCAGTTCGGCGGCCTTTCCGTCTGCGCAAAATCCGGCACGGCCGAGCGCGAGGGACAGACGGCGAATGCGATGTTTGCGGGCTTTGTGCTCGACAGTAGCTGCCCGGTGGCGTTTGTGGTGTTCGTGGAGAACGGCGGCTCGGGAAGCGCGGTGGCCGCGCCCATGGCTGCGAAGGTTTTGCAGACCTGCGCGCAGGTTTTATCGGCGGAAGCGGCGGCAAAATGAAGAAAAGTGCTTGACAAAGGGCCGGATTTCGTGTATGATAATCGAGCTGTTCGGAGCATACCGAAATGTCAATTGTGACGGCAGATATCTGGAGTGGTATCGAAGCGGTCATAACGAGCACGACTGGAAATCGTGTGGCCGTGTTGAGCGGCCCGAGGGTTCGAATCCCTCCCACTCCGCCATAGAAAAAGCCTGAAACCGCAATGGTTTCAGGCTTTTTGCTGCCCACAAAAGATAGACTTTACCCCTAAGTTTACCCCTTACAGATGAAATCGCGTTCTTTGGGACGTGAAAAACAGGCGTTTAGCCCTGTTTGGAAAGGCTTGTGTAATAGCTCTGCATGCGGTTTGCCGTGTCCTGCATCATGGTCTCGCTGGTGTGCGCGTAAACGTCGAGCGTGAACGACGCGGTTGCGTGTCCCATGAGCGACTGCACCGACTTGATGTCCGCGCCGGACGCGATCGCAACTGTCGCGCAGGTGTGCCGCAGATCGTGGGGACGAAGGTCTGGTCGACCGATACCAGCGGCAAGGCGCTTGAAGTTCCGGCGGAAGGTCTCAATGATGAGATTGCCGCCCAGCTCGTTTGTGAAGACCAGATCGTCCGGATTGCTCCACATCCGCCCAGCGCGAAGCCGGTTCTCCGCCTGCCGCACCCGTTCGGCTCTGAGGTAATCAAACGCGATGGCGGGCGGTTCTATGATGCGCACCTTGCCGCTCTTTGTGCTGCTTACGATGGTGTAGGTGCTGCTCTGCGTTTTGGACTTTTGCAGCTGCTGGCGTATGGTGAGCCGCTTGCGCTCAAAATCTACGCCTTCCCAACTGAGACCCAGGCACTCGCCCTCGCGCAGCCCCGCAAACAGGCACAGCGCGTATGCGTTGCGGTAGGAATGCGTGTCAATGGCGCTCAGAAAGAGCGGGATTTCCTTGTCGGTCAAGGGATGGATTTCCGGGCGCATGACCTTCGGCGTCTCGGCTGCATCGCAGGGATTGGCAGCCAGATACCCCTGCTTGACGGCGACCGAGAAGGATTTATGCAGGATGGCGGAAACGTTCTTGATAGTCTTTGGAGACTTCCCGGCAGACTGCATATCGTTATACAGCTTCTGAATCTGGATACCCTTGACGGCTTGCAGCTGTACGGCGCCGATTGCCGGGAGAATGTGCGTCCGGATTGCCGTATCATAGGCAGAGACGGTAAGCGGCTTGAGCCCGGTGCAGTACGTCTCCAGCCACATTTTGAGCCATTCTTTGACGGTAATCTTGTTCGGAATCTGATACGTTCCCCGGTCGATCTCGCGCAGCAGCGACGTCATTTCCTTTCGGACAGCTGCCTGCGTGTCCCCGTAAATACTGCGGCGAATCGGCTTGCCTGTTCCGGGATTTGCGCCTACGGTGATACGCGCCTCCCACCTCCCATCCGGTCGCTGCCGGATACTGCCCGTGCCTTGAGCGGCGCGGGTATTTTTCTTTCTTGGCATATTATCCCCTCCGTGTCATATGTACCAACAAACAATTCCGGTTTCATCAATCCTTATAAATTCCACGTTCGATGCCTTCAATCTCCATCATTAGGCAGCGGATAGCATTGTTCTTATAAACATCTGAGATAGAAACGTGAGGAACTCCGTTTCGATCTCCACATTTGCTTGTGGCTTCGTTGATGCAATTATGCAATTTAATCATTTTACGTGTACGCTCGGAGTATTGCTCACTGGTTTCGAATATTTCACGTTCTTTTTCCATCTGTTCTGTAGCAATGTCAGTTATTGCGTTAAGCGTCGAGCGGTCAAGATCATTTACGTCTGTACAACCTATTTTGTCGAACTCTTCTTCAAATAGGCGTCTTTGCGCTTCTTCCAATATGTGACTTGCAAACAGGGATTCTTGATAGTCGAATAAACACTCAGCAAGCCACCCAAAAAATGAAAACCGAACTTTTGGCACGGTTGGCATGGGATTAGATGAAATTAGCTCGTTAATAAACTCAAAATAGGCTCCATCACTATTGAGCTCGGAATCTTTTGCGGCCATGATCGATTTAATTGAGTTCTCACATAAACCGGTTTTTTTGCAAATAGCTTGGATGTCTTGCTCTGGCGTTTTTTCATCTGTCAAACCGAGAAGGTAATCGGCTGAAACATTGCATTTTTCTGCGATCTGGCGAAGAACGAGGGCATCCGGAAGGCGTTGCCCGGATTCATAAAAGCCGACGGTCGGGCGCGATATACCGAGAAACTTTGCAAACTCTTCCTGTGTGCGCTTGCCTCGCAATTCCAGAAAACGGTCAGCGAAAATGGGCATTTTACGCTCCATTCATTATCACTCCTTGCCATAGAATGCTTCATAAGTTATCTTGTGAAGAAAAAAATCTTCACAGCTTGACAATGCTGCTATTGTTGACTACACTCAGTATAGCGGCAAACGAGTGAAGAGTCAACAACAATTTTTTGCAGAATTCCCCCAGTTGAGGGAATGAGCCACGAAAAGTGTGGTTCAATGGTCGCACACAAAGGAGGGACAAAAATGTGTAACTTAGACATTCGAAACACAGCAGCAGGCAACGGCGTGCGGCTTTGGCAGATCGCCGAAGCTCTTGGCATCGCCGATTGCAGCCTCTCGCGTAAACTGCGAAAGGAGTTGCCGGAGGAAGAAAAGCAGAAAATCTTTGGCATCATCAGAACTCTGTCGAAGGAGGTGGGCGAGTGATTGCAGTCGAACAACTGGCTTTCACACCCTCTCAGGCGGCAATGGCAGCCAGCGTGAGCAGGCCGACAATTTACCGTTGGATGCGCATGGAGGGATTCCCAGTGGCACACATCGGTGGCTGTACGCGAATTCCGGCGGAAGCGTTTCGGAACTGGCTAAATCGGCAGGCTGGGGTGGCTGATGATGAAAATTGAGCAAAGAAAAGCCCCTGTCGGTGCTGGAACACCGGCAAGGGCGGCGGGAAACGGTTTGGAGACCTTGTATCCCGTGAATGATTATAGCACAGTTTCGCGGAAATCGCTATCCATTTCTGATCTGCTACATAGCGGCGCGGAGAACGGAACGACGCTTGCGGACATCACAGGTCAAGCGCAGATTGCGGGGTGGTGAGCGGGTGGCGAAGCAAAAATGTATTTCGCTTTTCGATGACCAACTAGAAGTTGTGTCATTTTTGAATGACGAACAGCTAGGGCGCGTTGTGCGGGCGGCTATGCAGTTCATGCGCGACGGAACAGACGCATGCTTCGACGGCTGCGAGGGCATGTTTTACCGCGTTCTTCTGGCGCAGTTTGTACGGCAGCAAATTGACCAGAAGAACGGGCTTGCAGGTGCAAACGCGAGAATCGAGAAAATCGAGGAAGCAAGTCAAGAAACCCATCGGGAAGAATCGAGAAAGAACCGAGGAGAAATAAGGGGGGTTCAAGAGGGGCTCAACCAAATACAACCGTCTTTAGAGATAAAAGAAACAAACGTCCATCCATATTCGGCGGCAAAGCCTTCTCGATTGAGTGGTGAGGATTTTGAAATCTTCTGGAAGGCGTATCCACGGAAAGAGAGCAAGGCGCAGGCAAGAAAGTCTTTCGCGAAAGTCACTGTCCCGTTGGAAACGCTCTTGCAGGCGTTGGAGACACAAAAACAGAGCGATCAATGGCGGCGCGACGGCGGGCAGTACATTCCATACGCTTCGACTTGGCTTAGCCAACGTCGCTGGGAAGACGAAGCACCCACACGGTCGAAAGAGGCCGAAGAACCGGCGGACGACTGGCAGCAAGACCACCCGGACTGGGCAGACCAATCAACTTGGATTCTGGACGCGGACGGGATTTGCAAGCCGCCCTCGGCTTGCAAGGGGGTGCGGATATGAGCTTGGCTGCACAGAGCGTCATCGGCTCCATTCTCATTGAGCCCGCGTGTTTGACTGCGGTTCGTCCGCTTGCTGCGGCGCAGGACTTTCCGCTTGCCGCAGACCGGGCGATCTTCGAGGCGGCCTGCCGGTTGGCCGACACGAGAAAGCCTGCCGATGTCCTGACCATCATCGACGATGCAAGAAGGCACGGCTCGGACGTTTCAGACCAGTACGCGGCGGAGCTGCTGCAAGTCACACCGACCGCCGCGCACGCGGCAGAGTACGCCCGGCAAGTCCATGAAGAAGCCGTGCGGCGCAGATTGGCGGCGGTCGGGGAAACGCTGCTGGAAGATGTAGAAGACCCGCAAAAGACCACGGCGGGCGTGATAGCCGCCACAATGCAAGCCCTTGAGAACGCGGACACCGCGCCGCAAATGACCATGCTCACAACCTCTGACGCGCTGACCGGCTTTCTCGACTATCGCGAGCGGCTGGATGCGGGACAGGCCGTCACGGTTTCAACCGGCTATCCGGGGCTCGATAAGCTGCTTGGCGGCGGAATGCTGCATCAGGGGCTTTACATACTGGCCGCGCGTCCCGGGTGTGGCAAGACCACGCTCGGCTTGAAGCTCGCGGAGCAAGCCGCAAAATCCGGCGCGTGTCTGTTCTTCTCACTCGAGATGAGCGCGTCGCAAATCACGGCACGACGCATTTCCGCAGAATCGGGCTTGTCCATCGGGCGGCTAATGACCGGGCAAGCCTTGAGTGACGATGAGCAGGCCAAAATGGCAAACGCAGCATCTGTCTTGTCTACGCACGATTTCCGGCTGAACCGTGCACCCGGCGCGTCCGTGGCTGATATTGCCCAGGCAGCGCACCTGACAAAGAATCTGCGCTTGGTCGTGGTCGACTATCTGGGCTTGGTGCGCAGCGACGAGCGTGGGCTGCCGATTTACGAGCGGACAACACGAAATAGCAACGCTTTGAAGGCGCTCGCCCGCTCGCTGAACGTGCCGGTTTTGTGCCTTTGTCAGCTCAACCGGGCAGCAGAGCAGCGTGCGGACAAGGTCCCCAGCGTGGCAGACCTTCGCGACTCCGGAGCCATTGAGCAGGACGCGGATGCAATCATTCTGCTGCATCGACCGGCAATGTACGAACCGGGAGAAGTCAGGCCGTGGGAGTCGCAGACATTGACCGCCATTGTGGCCAAGAACCGCCACGGGGCTACTGGAAAGCTGAATTTCGATTTCTGGGGCTCGTCGGGAATTATCCGCGAGCACCGCCTACAGACGGGGGGCGGCGTATGAGCCGAAAGGAATTAGACCTCGACGATGTCCGGCGGCTGCTTGTGCACGTCCACGTTCCGCGCAGACGGCGCGATCGGTGGCTTGCATGGTCAAGGTTTGTGAGCCAGACGGTTCCGTATCTTGACTATGATCTTCGGGACGAAGCAGCAAAGTTGATCGCCAGGCGTTTCCGGGTGTGAAAATAACGAAAAATTTGAACAATGGAGGAAAAATAATGTTTTATATCAAGTCAAGAGGCAGAAAGATCAACTTACGAAACGACAACGTTTTTACACGCTGCCCTGTCTGCGGCAGAGAACACGCCGTAGACATCGTGGAGACCTTCCGGGGCGGCTTCGCGGATCTGTACGGTACAAGCGTTTACTGCCCGGAGTGCGCGGCAAACCTTGTCCGGGTGACGAGGGAAGAAAAATAAGAAAGCCGCCCAGGTGGGCGGCAGTCCTCAGGTGGGGTGTACAGATGGTAAATCTAGTTTACCACAGGAGGGCGAATTTTGCAAGCGTTATCAACACAGGGCGAAAGAACCAACGACATTGCTCGAAGCGTTCAGAGCGGAGACACAGACATTCTGGTTCTCTGGCTGGCGTGCCGGAGGCTTGTCATGCAGACGGCGAGACGCTGGCACAGAGCCTTCAACGGAAGCCGGGGCGTTGGTCTGGACGATCTCGAGCAGGTGGGCTTTCTGGCGCTCACGAAGGCGGCGGAAACCTGGAATCCGGACAGCGGCGCGTTTTCCACATGGCTCACGTTCCAACTGAAAACAGCTTTTGCGGCAGCGTATTTTATTCGTACTGAGCGCGACCGGAAAGACCCACTCAATGACGCGGTGTCACTGGACACGCCGCCCGCAGGAACAGATGAAGACGTTATGCTGCGCGACATCATACCGGACGCGGCAGCGGAGTTGGCTTTTGAGGACGCCGAGCACAAAGACCTTTGCAGCGCCGTCCAGAGCGCTGTTCTCAGCCTGCCAGAAGACCAAAGAACGGCAATCATCCGGGAATTCTGGTACGGGCAGAAGCCAGACCCAAAGACGCGCAGCAAGGCGATGAAAAGCCTGCGGCGTCCGTCTGTGAGCCGAGCGCTCAGAACGTATTACTGACTGAAAATGAACCATAACGGTGGAAAATGGACTATGGGAGGGGGGATTTACACTGACACAGAAACAGACGCGGGCGCTTGCAGCGCTTTTGACGCAGCCCACACAGGCGCAGGCGGCACAAAAAGCAGGTATCGGGCTTACGACCTTGAAACGATATCTTGACGAACCGGAGTTCCAGACGGCTTATCAGGAAGCTGTTACAAAGCTTTTGGAAGAAGCGTCCGTGCAGGCAAAACAGGGACTGAACCCGGCGCTTTCCTGCCTGCGGGAGATCGTGGAAGACCGGAAAACGGCGGCTACGGCAAGGATTCAGGCAGCAAGAAGTTTGCTTGAATACGGCCTGCGCCTGACAGAAGCGGTGGACGTTATGAAACAGCTGAACGAATTGGAACAATGGAGGGACAAGGTAGATGGCAACGATTGAACGGAGACTTGCAGCTTTGCGGGATTATCTCAAAACAATCTCAGCAGATGAGACAGTTTTCATTGTCGAGGGAGGCGCAGAATATCACACAAAAGAAGATCCTTTCAATTACTTGATGCAGCATGGAGCATATACCCATGACGGGCGGCGCATTGTTCTTTATCCGCACCCGGTAGAGGGCATAGACCCGTTGAGCTTGAGCCTTTACCAGCTTATTGACGAAGCGGTAGAGAAAGGGCGGTTGACCCTGCCGGAATTGGAGAGTGACGAGATCGGAGGTAAAGCCCTTGAATAACAGCATTAAAGCCCGCATTGCCTCTTTACAGGCGATTGCAGCGCAGAAGCAAACGGGCGTAGCAATTATGACCTTGCTTGAAAATGGCGCGTGGGCGGCTTGCAGAGCGCCGCAAAGCCCTGCAAAGGTATTTCAGACTGAACAGGCAGCACGAGATTATTTATCAGACTGCGAATGTGTTATCATTATCGACCTTTAAGAAAAACAGCGCAGAAGCGCATAAAAAAGAAAGGAAATTTTGCAAATGGAACTTAAAGCAAACATCGAAACCCGCGAGAGTGTAGAAGCAAAGGCAAAGGCCGCTTTTGGCTTTGATTTGAGCAGTGCCCTTGACCTTGTGAAACGCAGCGACTACGGCACGGACGAGCAGTATTTGGACGCTTGCGCCCGCGCAGAGTTGGAACGCAGCAGCCCCGAATACAGAGCAGCCAGAAGCCGCCTTAAAGCCGAATACCATGCACGGCGAGAGGAACAGGAGCGCAAGGCACAGAGCGAAAACTATAAAGCAATCCGCAGCAGCGTGAGCCTTGACAACGTAGACAAGCACAATATCGACGAAGAAGCCGCCGCACTTGCCCGCCGCGATCTTTCCGCAAATCGTATTGCCGCGTCCGATCTGGGCGCGACCATTGAGAAGTACGCGGCAGAGCTAACGGAAAAAGCAAAGGACAGTAAGGCCAGCAACGCGCTTTTTAATGCCATGCTACGCGGTCAACTGTAAGGAAAGGAGAACACACCATGAGCCAGTTTAACATTTATGCCCGAAAGCTCGACACGGCTTTCAAAGAAGCCCGCAGCGAGTACAACACCGTTTTCCGTGCGCTCCAAGAGGCGCAGCAGGCCAGCCGTGACGCTAACGCATGGAGACCGGGCGTTAGCGCAGAGGAAAAGCAGGTGAGAACAGCCCGCGCAGCGCTAAAGCTGCATGACGCAGAAGCCACCTTTAACGAGGTGAGCGCCCGCGTTTGGGACAACTTCAAGACCACGCGCCGCACGATCCGCGCAGAGCTGGAACAGGAAGTGCGCGCCGCCAACCTTGCAAACCCAGACGCCATCGACAGCAACGCGCTTGAACTGCTGAAAAGCGGCGTTTTGACTTCTGACGATTACGCTGCGTTCATGGAGAAGTACGACAGCAACCCCACCATGCTAAAGCTGCTTGCGCACTATGCCGCCGAAGCCGCCAAAGCTACAGACAGCCGCAGGGAAGCCGCGACACTCAATGCGATTTCCATTGACTGCCAGAGCGGTCAGAGCGCCGTTTTGCGGGCATTCGATGACATTTGTAAAATCTCTGACCATTGCCGGGGAGAAAAGCATGTGGGCGATCAAATAAGACCAGAGTATGCTGTGAATATGAGCAGTCGTTGGGAAGAACTCACAAGCGAGGCTGTGGAGAACTTTTAATCATACAAAGCGCAGTGCGGGAGGGATTGGTGCAGGCATTCAAACAGGCTATGAACGAATCCGGCGGACGGACGCAGACAATCATCTTGCAGCTCAACGGCAGAGAGTTTGCACGGGCTGTCTATAAGGCGAACAACGAAGAAACGCAGCGCGTGGGCTTAAAGCTTGCAAGCGCAAGAGCGAAAAAAGCTGCCAACACCATGTTCAATGCCGTGCTGCGCGGTACGCTGTGACGTAACATCGGGAAAACACATTTTTGCAAAAAGAAAGGAACGACATATGGAAAAATTCAATTTTGATACCGGCATGAAGGAGTTTGAGATCAACGACGCTGTTACCGTGTCATTTAACCCCACAGACCCGGAAACGATCAAGAAAATCTTCGACGTCTTTGATTCTCTGGATGCAAAGCAGGCTGCTTACAAAGCAGAAATCGCGCGATGCGGCGAAACGAAAGAGATCTTTGACATCGCCAGCCGCCGCGACGCGGAAATGCGTGAGGTGCTGGACAGTCTTTTCGGTAAGCCGATCTGCGAACCGCTATTCGGCACGATGAACGTCTACGCGCTGGCAGACGGTCTTCCGGTCTGGTGCAATCTAATGCTTGCCATCATTGACCAGATCGACACGCGCTCTTTGCAGGAGCGTAAGGGAACCAGCGCAAGAATCGAACAGTACACAAAGCGTTGGAAAAAGTGACTTGCGGATGGGGCTCCCCGGCTTTGGAGAGTCCCATTTGTGCAATGAAAGTGAGGCGATAGCATGAGTACAAACATGACCGGGGGCGCGGATGGCGGCATTGCCATTCAGGTTAAACTTGATACAAGCAAAGCGTCCAAAGAATTAACCCGGCTTGAGCAGAAGATTCTCAAGCTGCAAGAGGAAGTAACCGTCGGCAAGGCGAAGAAAAGCGCCCTTGTCGCGCAGCTGGAACAGGCGAATGCGGAACTGACAGCATTACAGGCGAAGACGAAGATCGACGGAAAGAGCTTCGTCATTTCCCCCGAGGACAGCAAACGTATTTCGGATTTGAAAATCCAGATCGAGCAGACGCAGACGGCAATCGAGCAGCAGAACAAGGCACTTTCCGATACGCAGCTGACCTTAGACGGCGTCAAGACCCGGTACGGCGAGGTTACGCAGCGGGCGCAGGCACTTGCCGCAGCAGAGCAGGAAACCGCCGGAGGCTCCATGCAGGAAGC